>OAZW01000074.1_pt1 | contig 138487 bp, 119 predicted proteins | sample 1495231 | NCBI WGS metagenome assembly OAZW01 (sample SAMEA2580062, study PRJEB22360) | human gut metagenome | reverse complement strand
CCCCTGCCACAATATCTCCACCATAGTTTATATTGTCTGTTGGCTGAAGACCAACTCTTATGACATTTATATTATTTTTATAATAAATATTTAAAATATCAGCAACATATTTAATTGAGTCTTCTAATTCTAAGGCCTTGTAAGATCCTTTCTCAAGATTTTTACAAAGGGCTGTCTCTTTTATAACAAGTGTTGGGTATATCCTCACGCAATATGGCCTGAGTTTTACAAACTCCCTTGCAGTATAAAGAGACTTTTCCAAAGTATCCCCTGGCAGTCCCACCATTTGCTGAAGTCCTAACTTAAATCCATAGGATTTAATTAAATTTGCAGCTTCATAGACACAAGAAGCATTGTGCCCCCTGTTAGATAATTTTAAAACTTCAGGGTCAAGACTTTGGACCCCAAGTTCAATTATATCTACTCCATAATTTTTTAAGTTATCTAAGATTTTTTCATCAATGGCATCGGGCCTTGTTGAAAGTCTAATATACTTTACTAGACCCTTTTCCTTATAGCTATGAGCCACTTTTAAAAATTCACTTTGCTCTTCAAGAGGTATAGCTGTGAAGCTTCCGCCATAAAAGGCAACTTCAACATTATCCTTCCTCTTAAAATAAGAAAGATATTCCAAAATAGTATCTTCAACATCACTATTTGAAATATCTGTAGACATCCCTGTAATTTTTCTCTGGTTACAAAAAACACAATCATTAGGGCAGCCGTAGTGAGGAATGAAAATAGGTATTATATTTCTCTTAGCCATTCCTTCTCCTTTCAAGAGCCTCTCTTGCAGCTTCTTGCTGAGATTCCTTCTTTGTCTTGCCAGATCCTTTTCCAGCCAAAACTTCATCTAAGTATAATTCTGTAAAAAAGATTTTGTCGTTATCTGGTCCTTCTTCCCTCACAAGTTTATACTCAGCCTTTTGCCCAGACCTTTGGACCTCTTCTTGAAGCATGGTTTTAAAGTCAACATTAAAAAGTTTATAAGCATCTTCTTTTAAGAATTCATCAAATAAATTCAAAACTATTTTCTTTGCATTATTGAAGTTTGAATCCAAAAAAATAGCACCAATCAAGGCTTCTAAAGCATCAGCAGAGGTTGACTCCCTCTTGCTACCACCATTTTTCTTTTCCCCTTTACCAAATCTTATAAAGTCTCCCAGTTCTAGACCCTTGGCAATGAAAAATAAGACTTTCTCATTAACAGACTCTGCCCTCATCTTAGTCAAGGACCCTTCAAGATCTTTTGGAAAGTTCTTATAAAAATACTCCCCAATAACTAGACCAAGGACAGCATCTCCAAGAAATTCAAGCCTTTCATTGCTTTCATATTGTTTCATCTTGTTTTCATTGACATAGGATGAATGAGTTAGGGCTGTTTCTAAAAGACCTTTATCCTTAAAATCATAATTTAATTTTCTTTCAAGATTTTTTATATTGGAAAAGGTCATGTGATTATTGTTCCAAATCTTCTACGTATTCTATTACATCGCCAATAGTCTTTAGCTTGTCAAGGTCCTCTTCAGAAACCTCTGTCTCAAATTCTTCTTCTATTGTCATTACAAGTTCAACAAGCTCAATAGAATCAGCATTTAAGTCATCTTGAAAGTTCATATCTTCTGTAAGATCATCCTTATCAATGTTGAATTGTTCAGCAATAATTTGTAAAATTCTATCCTTCATTATTTTTCCACCTTATCCTTTATTTTATCTACAATATTAGATTCTACTATATCTATGGCATATTTTGCAGCATTTTTTATGGCTCTGGCATCAGAATTTCCATGGGCCTTAATAATGTTGCCATCAATTCCCAATAAGATTGTTCCCCCAACTTCTTTAGCATCTAGCTTTTTAAACTTATTCATTAAAAAGTCAGTGAAAGCTTTTTTACTCTTATCGTCTAAGTTTGAAGTTGCAATACCGTGGAAAAGGCTTTTTGTCGCAAATTCCACTACACCCTCAATGGATTTAAGAAGAACATTTCCATCGAATCCATCACACACTAGAAGGTCCACATCGTTATCCATAATTTCTCTAGCTTCAACATTTCCCACAAAGTTGAGATCAGATTCTTTTAATCTTTGGTAGGCTTCCTTATAAAGTGCATTGCCCTTGCCTTCTTCTACCCCTACATTTAATAGACCAATTTTTGGATTTTCTATCTTATAATATTCTCTTAAGAATACATCACCAAGGATTGCAAATTCTTCTAAAAGTTCTGGGCTTGTGTCCATGTTGGCGCCAGAATCTATTACAAGTGTATTTGACTTAAGACCTGGGATTAGAGTTGGAAGAACTCCTCTTTTTATTCCCTTAATTCTTCCTACAATAAAGATTCCACCACCTAAAAGGGCACCAGTACTTCCTGCAGAAATAAGTGCTTGGGCCTTCTTTTCTTTTAAGAGAGTCATAGCCTTTACAATAGAAGAATCTTTCTTTTTCCTTAAAGCAAGAACAGGTTCTTCATTGTTCTCAATGTTTTCACTTGCATCTACTATCTCTACTTTATCTTTATCATAATCTAGTCCTTGAAGATTTTCTTTTATAAAGTCTTCTCTTCCCACTAGGATTATTTCTTTATTAAATTCATTGGAAGCATCAATAGCTCCCTTAATGATTTCAGCCTTATTGTCGCCACCATTTATATCAAAAATTAGTTTCATTTCGACCTCCATTAATAAATTTAATATTATATTAAATGACTAAAAAAATCAATCTTTTGCCTATATTTAATAAGATTTCTTCACTTCTCTTAAGTCAATCAAATTTATAAATTATTTTTTATAACCTATAAAAACTTTTTATTTTATAAGGCAAATATTTTAAATATTATAATGAGAGTTTTTTATTTTGTGTTAATCTTTTTCTTATTTTAAATCAGAAGTCTTTATGTTTAAAATTACAAAGTCATTTAAACTGAAATATTATTTACTACAAGTTAATAAAAATTTATGAAACAGGATTTGTCTATGACTTAGTAAAAGTTGACGACTTAATAAAATTTAATTACTCAGTAAAAGTTGATGACTTAGTAAAGGTTAATGACTTTTTAAAAGTTAATGACTTGGCGAGAGTTAACAACTCCGCATTAATCTATAGCTTTTTATTTACTTACTAAGCTATGAGAAAATATTAATTTATAAAGTTTTACAAACTAATAACTTCCTACTTAATAGAAAATTAAAGCTAAGTATTCTTGTTTAACTTCAAGATTAATTTCTCTAAAGAAAAAATAAGTTATCAAAATTAAAAAAGACAATAAAAAAACTCGCTCAAGTTTCCTCAAGCGAGTTAAATTTATTTATTTAGAGATTATATTATTTGGCAAAAATTATTCTTCACCGTTTGCTAGTGCAATATAGCCAGCGTATCTTGCCTTAGCATTTTCTTCAGCAACTTCGTAAAGTTTTTCTGCTCTTTCAGGGAATAACTTCTTAAGAGATGTATATCTTACTTCTCCATCAAGGAAGTCTCTGAATGGTTTAGTAGGTTCTTTAGAGTCTAAGATGAATGGATTCTTTCCTTCTTCTTTAAGTTCAGGGTTGAATCTGTATAGGTGCCAGTAACCTGTTTCAACAGCTTTCTTTTCTTCTTCAATTGAGAAGCCCATACCTACTCTAATACCGTGGTTAATACATGGTGCGTAAGCAATGATTAGTGATGGACCATCATAAGCTTCAGCTTCTTTAATTGCCTTGTAAGCTTGGTTCTTGTCAGCACCAAGAGCAATTTGAGCTACATATACATAACCATAAGTTGTTGCCATTAGACCAAGGTCTTTCTTCTTAGTTAACTTACCAGCTGCTGCGAATTGTGCAATTGCTGCTGTTGGAGTTGCCTTAGAAGCTTGACCACCAGTGTTTGAATAAACTTCAGTATCAAGAACAAGAATGTTGATGTTTTCACCAGATGCTAGAACGTGGTCAACTCCACCGAATCCGATGTCGTAAGCCCAACCGTCTCCACCGATGATCCATTGACTCTTCTTGATTAAGAATCTTTCGAGACCCTTAAGATCATCAATGATTTCATCTGCCTTATCGTTGCCAAATTTCTTATCAAGAACTTTTAGTACATTTGCACTTGCTGCCTTAGAAGTCTTGTAGTCATCCATTCCTTCAATCCAAGCCTTGAATGCTTCGTTAGCTTCTGCGTCAACGTTAAGTTCAACGAATTCTTCCATAAGGTTTTTAATTCTATTTCTTGTTTGAGTTTGAGATACAGCCATACCATATCCATATTCAGCATTGTCTTCGAATAGAGAGTTAGCCCATGATGGTCCATTTCCACATTCGTCAGTACAATATGGCATTGATGGTGCAGATCCACCCCAGATTGAAGAACAACCTGTAGCGTTAGCAATACTCATTCTATCTCCAAATAATTGTGTTACAAGTTTTACATATGGAGTTTCTCCACAACCTGCACAAGCTCCTGAGAATTCAAGATATGGAGTTTGGAATTGACTGTTCTTGAAGTTGTTAGGTTCAATGTTTTCTTGTTTAGATTTTACATGTTCAAATGCATATTCCCAGTTAGCTGCTTGTACGTCTAATTCGCCTTCGAATGGTGACATAACAAGTGCTTTTTCTTTTGCTGGACAAACTTGAGCACAGTTTCCACAACCTGTACAGTCTAGTGGAGAAATTTGCATTCTGTATTCGTAATTTTCAAGTCCCTTACCTCTAGCCTTAATTGTTTCAAAGCCTTCTGGTGCGTTAGCCTTTTCTTCTTCGTCAGCAAGGAAAGGTCTAATTACTGCGTGAGGACAAACTAGTGAACATTGGTTACATTGGATACAGTTTTCGCTCTTCCAGTGAGGAACATTAACTGCAATACCTCTCTTTTCGTAACGGCTTGTTCCTGATGGGAATGTTCCGTCAACCATGTTGCTGAAAGTTGATACAGGAAGATCGTTACCTTCTTGTCTGTTCATTGGAATTAGGATGTTATTGATAAATTCAGGAGCTCCCTTAATCTTGAAGTCCTTAGTTGTATCAGAATCTTTCCAAGAATCTTTAACTTCTACTTTGTGAAGAGCTCCAATACCTTGATCTACTGCAGCGTAGTTCATGTTAACAATATCGTCACCCTTAGCACCGTAATCTTTTACGATAGCTTGTTTTAGAAGTTTAACAGCTTCATCTAGTGGAAGTACTTGAGAAAGGTTGAAGAATGCAGCTTGCATTACCATGTTAGTTCTTCCGCCAAGTCCAACTTCTGCAGCTATTTTAGTAGCGTTAATTGTATAGAATTCAATTTCATTTTCAGCAATATATTTCTTCATATATCCTGGTAGGTGTTCGTCAAGTTCTTCGTCATTCCAAATAGTATTTAGAAGGAACTTTCCACCCTTCTTAAGTCCTCTTAATAGGTCATAAGAGTAAACATAAGATTGTTTTGAACATGAAATGAAGTCAGTTTCTGTTAGTAGGTAAGTTGATGTAATTCTGTTGTGACCAAATCTTAAGTGAGACATTGTAACCCCACCTGATTTTTTTGAGTCATAATCAAAGTAACCTTGTGCATACATGTCAGTGTTGTCACCGATAATCTTGATTGCAGATTTGTTTGCACCTACAGTACCGTCAGATCCGAATCCCCAGAACTTACATCTAATAGTTCCTTCAGGTTCAGTTGTGATGTGTTCTTTAATTTCAAGTGATTTGTGAGTTACATCATCAACGATACCAATTGTGAAGTCATTCTTAGGTTGGTCAGCCTTAAGGTTTTCGTAAACTGTTAAGATATCTGTTGGGTTAGTGTCCTTTGAACCTAGACCATAGATACCACCAACGATAAGTGGTTTCCTATCTGATTCATAGAAAGCATCTCTAACATCAAGGTAAAGTGGTTGTCCAACTGCACCCTTTTCCTTAGTTCTATCAAGAACTGCAATTCTTTCAACAGTTTCTGGAATTGCTGCCATTAAGTGTTTGATTGAGAAAGGTCTGTAAAGGTGAACTTTAACAAGTCCAGTCTTTTGTCCCTTTGCGTTTAGGTAGTCAACAACTTCTTCAATTGTTTCAGTTACTGATCCCATTGCTACGATAATGTCAGTAGCATCTTTTGCACCGTAGTAGTTGAATAGGTTGTATTCTCTACCAGTTAATTTAGAAATGTCCTTCATATAACCTTCAGTGATATCAATGATATCAGTGTAATAGTGGTTTGAAGCTTCAATTTCTTGGAAGTAGATATCAGGGTTTTGTGCAGTACCTCTAATTTCAGGTCCGTTAGGGTTAAGAGCTTTTTGTTTGAAAGCCTTAACTGCTTCTTTATCTACTAGTTTTGCTAAATCATCGTAATTAAGTACTTCAATTTTTTGAACTTCGTGAGATGTTCTAAAACCATCAAAGAAGTGAATGAAAGGTAAACTTCCCTTGATAGCAGCTAAGTGAGCAACGCCAGCTAAGTCCATTGCTTCTTGAACTGAACCAGATGCTAACATAGCAAGTCCTGCAGCTCTTGCTGCCATAACGTCTTGGTGATCTCCAAAAATTGAAAGTGCGTGTGATGCTAGCGCTCTAGCAGCAACGTGGAATACACCTGGAAGTAGTTCCCCTGCTATCTTGTACATGTTAGGTAGCATAAGTAATAGACCTTGAGATGCTGTGTATGTTGATGTTAGTGATCCAGCTTGTAGTGAACCGTGAACAGCTCCAGCAGCTCCTCCTTCAGATTGTAACTCCTTAACCAATACTTCTTGACCGAAGATGTTCTTTCTTCCGTGAGAAGCCCAAGCATCAATGTGCTCAGCCATTGGTGAAGAAGGTGTGATTGGGTAAATACAAGCAACGTCAGAAAACGCATAGGCTACGTGAGCGGCTGCTTCATTACCGTCCATTGTTTTAAATGTTTTAGACATATTTGCCTCCTAATTATTAATAATATAAATATTAACTAACCATACTGTTTATATTATAGAACTTAATTTAATAAATTTCAATAATATTATTAATAAAAGTCTTAGAAAGATTTAAAAATAGCGAATTGTGAAAGACGTTCCATTATATGGAATCTACTTTTTATTTTTAATTTTTTTGATACTATTAATAATAATAAATAAAAGCTTATTATTAAGTTCCTATAAATTATCTTTAATTTCTTTTACCACCCATAAGTCTATTATTTAAAGCTTCTGCAGGATTGTAGCCCAACTCTTTTTGCTTGTAGTTTTTAGTTGCAACTTCAATTATAAGAGCAGTGTGTCTTCCCGGCTTAACTGGTATGTCAAACCTAACAACATCTATCCCTAGAATGCTTTGGTATTTGTTGTCTAATCCCAGTCTTTCATATTCCTTTGACTCGTCCCAATCTTCTAAGTTTACAACGACTTCGATTTCTTTTTCTTCCATGACAAAACCAACACCAAACATTTTTTGAATATCGATAATGCCAACTCCCCTTATCTCCATAAAATATTTTGTTATTTCTGGTGACTTTCCAATTAGTCTCTTATCTAAGTTTTTTATTATAACTGAGTCGTCAGAAATTAATCTTGCTCCATTAGAAATGAGATCAAGGGCAGTTTCACTTTTACCAATCCCACTTCTTCCTGTTATTAAAACTCCAATACCAGAAATATCCAAAAGAACACCATGCATCCTCATTGTTGGAGCAAGTTCATCTTCTACAAGGGAAATTATCTTGCTGAAGACTTTTGAAGTTGAGTCAGGGCTCCTTAAGATTGTTACATTATATTTTTTTGCAAGTTCTATGGCTTGGGGAAATATTTCAGCATTTCTAGAAAAAATTACTGCAGGAATGTCATAGATAAATAATTTTTCTAGGGTTTCATACCTCATCTTATCTTCCATAGAATTTATATAGTGCCACTCTTGAGTTCCTATTAGTTGGATCCTGTCCTTAACAAAGTTTGAGTAATAACCATTAAGTTGTAGGCCTGGTCTATTGATGTCACTACTTTCTATTTCTATGTCCTTGTAGTCTATGGATGCATGAACAAGTTCAAATTTTAATTCATCGACTATATATTTTATTTTAACGCCCATTATTTCCTCCCCTAAAGTGCTGGTAAATGGAATTAGCACTTGCTTCATTCATGGATTCAACTTCCATTAATTCTTCTAGACTTGCATTTTTTATCTTATCGATGGATTTAAAGTGTTTTAAGAGATTTTCCTTTCTCTTTGGTCCGATTAATTTGATATCGTCTAGCTCTGACTTAAACATAGTCTTGGTCCTTAAATTTCTGTGATAATTTATGGCAAACCTGTGGGCCTCTTCTTGAATTTTATAAATCATCTTGTAAGCACGTGAGTTTAAATCAATTTTAAATTCTTCATTATTGTAAATAATTCCACGAGTCTTGTGGAAGTCATCCTTTACAAGTCCACAAATTTCCATATTTAAATTCAACTTGTCTAAAATTTCTTTGGCAGCATTGACTTGTCCCTTGCCGCCATCCATCATTATGAGGTCTGGAAAATTTGAAAAAGAAGATGACTTAGAAGTTTTTTTCTCTTCAACTCCCCTTGTAAATCTCCTCTCGATAACTTCCTTTAAACTAGAATAGTCATCTGGTCCCACAACACTTTTAATCCTAAATTTTCTGTAGTCACTTTTCTTAGAGTCGCCATCTTCAAAAACTACCATAGACCCAACTGACTCAACTCCAGAAATATTTGAAATATCGTAGGCCTCAATCCTCCTAGGAGTTTCACTTAGACCAATTAGGTCCCTAATATCTTCAAGGGCCTTTTTATTTGTTTCAGCACGCTTCTTGAACTTGTCGCCGTACTTTTCAATCATATCCAGGGCATTTCTCTTTACCATTTTAACAAGTTCTTTCTTGTTGCCCTTTATTGGGACTACAATATTTACCTTATTGCCCCTCTTTTCTGATAGCCAATCTTCTAGTAATTTTATATCCAGAGGTTTTTCTTCTATTATAATTTCTTTTGGAATGTAAGATGCTCCAATGTAAAATTGCTTCACAAAAGATGAAAAGATTTCTTCGTAGGAATCATTGTAGTAGTCTCTGATCATGTAGTGCTCACGGCCAATAATTTTTCCATTCCTAAAAAAGAAAATCTGAATCAAGACTTCGTCAATTCCCTTGGCAAGGGCAATAATATCCTTGTCGTCGTTAGCCTCTGGATCAGAAATAAGTTGCCTTTCCTTTAAGTATTCAAGGTTTTTAATCCTGTCCCTAATGTCTGCTGCATTTTCATAATCAAGATTTCTCGAGTAGTCCATCATCTTCTCATGAAGCTTATCCACTAGCTTGCTGTTTGAAGAAGATAAAAAACTTAGAACTTCATCTATCATTAAATTATAATCCTCATCCTTTACTTCTCCAGTGCAAGGTCCCAGACACTTGCCAATGTAGTAGTTTAAGCAGGGCCTATAGGGCTTTTCTTCCACATTTTCAAGATTCAAATTACAGGTCCTAAGGGGATAAATCCTCTCAAAGGTTTCAATAGAACCATTTACTGCAAAGACATCGGGATAGGGTCCAAAGTATTTTGCTCCGTCCTTAGCAACCCTTCTTGTCTTCATAACCCTCGGAAACCTCTCGTTGACCTTGGCTTTGATGTAGGGGTACTGCTTGTCATCACGGAGTAAGATGTTGTATTTTGGAAGATTGTCCTTTATCAAGTTGGACTCAAGCACTAGGGACTCAACTTCATTTTCTACTATTATATATTCGAAGTCGTGAATTTTTGACACCATGCTGGCAACTTTTTTTGAGGACTTACCATAGGATCCAAAGTATTGTCTAACTCTTTTTCTAAGAGATTTAGCTTTTCCAACATAGATTATCTCGTCTAATTCATTTTTCATTATATAAACTCCTGGTTTGTCAGGAAGTTTATCAAGCCTTTCTCTTAAATCTAACAATTATTTATACCTCTCTCGTTGCTTCTTTCAAGTATTCTAAAATTTCTCCTTCAAGATAGGGACTTAATTTTTCAAAAACTTCCTTGTGGTAGGAATTTAAAACTTCCACTTGTCTCTTTGTCAAAAGACTTACATCAATTGCATCAAGTTCAAAGGGACAGAAGGAAATTGTCTTAAACTTATTAAAGATTGAGTCCACAGTTTGGCAGTCATAGACAACCCTCATGATGTTTTCAATCCTAATTCCATGCTTGCCTTCCTTATAAACTCCAGGTTCATTGGAAACAATCATGCCTTCTTCCATCCTAACTGCAGGGTCTCTTGGAGAAATTCTGTGTGGTCCCTCATGAACTGAAAGGACAAAACCAATTCCATGACCAGTGCCACACTTGTAGTCCATTCTCTCTTGCCAAAGGGCATATCTTGCTATCCCATCTAATGCCAAGTCATAAGTTCCCTTTAAGAAAACTGCGTCCATTAAGTTTATGTGGCTCTTGAGTGTCAAAGTGTAATCCCTTATCTCTTCTTCATTTAAGTCTCCCATGGCAATGGTCCTTGTAATATCAGTTGTTCCTGAATAGTATTGACCACCTGAGTCTACAAGATAAAGTCCCCTATCTTCTATTATTGCTTCATTTTTCTTTGTGGAATGATAGTGCATCATGGCAGCGTTAGAACCATAGGCAGAGATTGTGTCAAAGGAATTTGAAATATAAAGTGGGTCCTCTCCACGAAGTCCATCAAGTTTCATGGCAGCTTGGTATTCTCCAATTTTATTTTTTGCATTTTGCTTTAACCAGTAGATGAACTTAAAGAGTGCCACTCCATCCCTAACATAAGTGTCTTCAAGATTTTTTATTTCAACCTCGTTCTTTATAGCCTTTAAGTCCTCTGAAATATTTCTTCCAAAGATAATTTCATTCTTGTCGCAGAGTTCCTTATAAATTCTTTCATTTATAGAGGCTGGGTCAAGATAAATTTTCTCGCCATTATAAGTTTTTAAATATTCATAAAAATCTGAGTAATCTTTTATTTCTAGGACTTTAGACAGTTCTTCTTCAATATTTTTTGTCTTAGACCTATCTGTAAACAAGATGACCTTATCTTCTTCAATTATCATAAAGGAAATTAAAACCGGCGTGTCCTTTATGTCCATGCCACGAAGGTTTAGGGTCCATCCAATATCCACAAGAGATGAAACCACTGTCATCTTTGCATTTTTATTTTTTAAAATTTCTCTGATTTCAGAAATTTTATCTTCTGCTGACTTGCCAGCATATTTGATATCCAACAAGAAGGCATCATCAGATGGAAAGTCATACCTATCTTCCCAAAGGTCCTTTATCAAATCTATATCAATAATTTTAATATTTTTATTTTTTAATTTCTTTGAAATAGAAGAAAACTCTTGATGAGAAAAATATTCTGCATTAAGACCAAGGGTCATTCCCTCTTTAATGTTTTCTGCAATCCACTCATCATAATTTAAGACTCCAGCTTGTCCTTGTTTTTTAAGTTCAAAGCCAAAATCTTTTATCTCTCTTGCAGCTTGAATGTAATATCTTCCATCAGTCCAAAGGAAAGCCTCATCTCTTGTCACTACAGCAGTCCCTTGTGAACCAGTAAAGCCTGTCAAGAATTCTCTTTCCTTGTAATAATCTGGCAGGTACTCAGACCCATGTGGGTCCTTTGATGGCACAAGATAAAAATCTATTTTATTTTCTTCCATTAACTTTCGTATTTTATTTAAAATCACATTATCACTTCCTAAGTCCTATATTATCACAAGAGGAAATTAGGGCAAAGAAAAAAGTCCGGTCTCCCGAACTTTCTCCTCTTTATTAAATTTTTCTCATTATCGCCTTTACTCCAAATTTAAATTTGCCTTTAAAATAAGAAGCAATATACAATTTCCCACCATGTATAACTAATATATACTAAAAAGAGTAGTACTATTATTAAAATACTTTTAATTATTAAAGCTTGATTTTCCTTAGTAATTTTCTTATTAACATAAAAATTTATAGTTTTATACCCTCCATACAATATAGGAATGTTGATTATAATACACATTAAATTTAAGTAAGAGTTTATAAATTTATCAGAACCTAAAAAGTAAATATTATATTTCCTGCCAAAAAATTTAAGACTAACAAATAATATTAAACTTAGTAATGAAATTCCATACATAGTTCTTTTTTTATTAGTACGCTTATTTAATAAATAAACTAAGATTAAGTATATTATTATAGTTATAATGTAAATTAAAAGCTGTTTTGTACCCACTTTTTCCACCTCTAAATAACTTTATTTTTGTAGATATTTATATTTTCATCTCGATTATATTTTATTGCTTTATCCTTGTCAAGTTTTAATAAAAGAAAAAAGTCCGGTCTCCCGAACTTTCTCCTCTTTATTAAATTTATTTTTAAAATTCAATTGTAACCTTGAATAAGTCTCCGTCAATGTCAATGTCAAAGCTTGCTCCGTGGGCTCTCACAAAGGAGGATGCTATTGATAGACCAAGACCTGATCCTGAAGTTGTCCTTGATTTTTCTCCACGAGTGAATCTTTCCATAAGTTCCTCTGCAGAAATATTTAGTGGATACTTAGAAATATTTTTTATTGTAAGCTTTACTCCACCTTCATCTCTTAGGTCTACATAAACTCTTGAGTTTTCTAGGGCATACTTAGAAATATTTGAGAATAAGTTGTCTAAGACTCTTGAGAATTTTTGTCCGTCAAGATTAAGCATTACTTTTTCTTCAGGAAGATTGGAAATTATCTCAATATTGTTCTCTTTAATTTTATCTTCCCACTCGCCTATTGATTGGGCAACGAGAGAATTAAAGTCAAGCTCTTGCCTATCAAGTTCAATGTTATTAGATGTTGCCTTTGAAACCTCAAACAAGTCTTCGATTAAGACTCTTAACTTGTTGGACTTTTCGTTAATTATCTTTGCGTACTCTTTAGCTTCCTCTTGTGAATTATCCTCCTTTGAAAGCAAGTCAGAATAATTGAGTATGGAAGTAAGAGGTGTCTTTAGATCGTGACTGACATTGGTTATAAGTTCTGTCTTTAACCTTTCAGACTTTACTGCATCTTCAATAGCATTGTCTAAGTTAGATCCAATGTTGTTAAAGTTATCAACTATGCCGTCATAAAGTCCACCAGTTTTTTCAATCTTCTTCTTATAATTTCCTCCAACTATTTCGCTTGCTTCTTTATTAATTCTCGCAACTTGGTTAATGTTTTTAAGAATTATAAAGTAGATGAAGCCTGCAAAAATAATCATTGGTATCACAATAGCTTCAGGTGATGCTGCAAACATGCCTGCAAAGAATAGGAAGAGTAGAAATACTACAATGCACAAGACAAGATAAACAAGAGTGAATTTCATCTTTGCATTATTTATTTCCTTGTCCTCAATTTTATCCACTTTTGAGAATTCTGCAATGCTTGCCTTAAAGGCCCTGTAGATCAAAGCATTTTCTATTAAATAATTATCTGTATTCTTATTAAAGATAGACTTTAAAAGAATTACAAAATAGTTTACTGTTAGAGAAACTATCATAAGGCCTGCTAGATACAAGACATAGAAGATATATAGATTTGTATAAACTTGCCCTCCACTAGAAATCATTAATCCAACCATTGAAAATATGAAAAATAAAACTAAGACAACTTCTACTGGAAACTTAAAGACTTTTCGCAAGCTTTCGCTGCTGTCAACTTTTTCCATATTCATAAATAGTCCAAGAATAAGAGATAGTATTGCAGCTATTAATACGCTAACTCCAATTTGGACTTGGACTTGGTCCATAAAGACATCTCTTTCAATATCTTTAAAAACTTCATCATCTAAAGATGTATAATAAGCAAACTTTAGGTTTTTAATATTGTTTTTGCTGTTCAAATCTCTAAAACTGTCATTAATTTTAGATTTAAAAGACTTGTCTATAAAATTGTAGTCGCTATCCATAAGTCTTTGGCTCTTTTGAACCTTGTCGATTACTATGCTATCATTAATTACTGACCCAGTAATTAAGAAGTCATTGTTTCTCATTTCAATCTCTAGGGGATCAAACTCATTTTTTTCATATTCATTAGTAAGATAAAAAGTTTTATATTCAGATTTTAATTCAGGTTGGTCTAGCATCCAATCTTCAAGATAGTCCTTTGGGTCAAGTCCCTTGGCCTTTAGGTCATCCTTCTTCTTTTGAGCTTCAATTAATCCTGGATCTGTAACAACATTTCCATTTTGGTCAAAATATTTTAGTTTATAAGACTTAACAGCAAAGTTAAATCTATTATTGGAGCTATAGTCTTCACCATAAAGAGATAGGTCTATAGTGCCGGTAATTCTATTATCTGTCAGAATTCTTCTGTAAGTAGAACTCGGATCTCTTGAAAATAAAAGTCTACCTGCCAAAAGTGATACTAGTGAAATTACTAAAATTATTAAAGCATAATAGGATAATTTGTAAGAATTTTTTTTCATTATTTTCGCCTCAAATCTTCAAACTTATATCCAAGACCCCACTGGACCTTTAAGTACATTGGCTTCTTTGGATTTACTTCGATTTTTTCTCTAATACGTCTGATGTGAACTGTCACAGTCTTTGCCTCCATGGCTGGTTCATTCCAGACACTTTCATAAATTTCTTCAATGGAAAAAACCCTGTTGGGATTCTTCATCAAGAGTTCCAAAATTTTAAACTCAATAGAAGTAAGTGCAACTGGTTTGTCCTCTACATAGGCAATTTTTTGTGACAAGTCTAACTTGATACTGCCTATCTCAATAAAGTTCCTGTCCTTTTTTAAATCATAGGCATAAAATCTTCTCAGGTTGCTCTTTACTCGAGCAATAAGTTCCATTGGATTGAAGGGCTTTTGAACATAATCATCAGCACCAATGTTGAGTCCAAAAATTTTGTCTGTGTCCTCTGATTTTGCAGATAGGATAATTATTGGGACAAAGGAAACTTCTCTTAACTTAATTATTGCTTCCTCGCCAGAAAGTTTTGGCATCATGAGGTCCATTATAATTAAGTCAATTTTTTCATTTTTAAAAATTTCTAGAGCTTCAAGTCCATCTTCAGCATAAAAAATTTCAAAGTTTTCATTTTTTAGATAAATTCCAATGGACCTTGCGATCTCCTTGTCGTCCTCGGCAATTAAAATATTGTACTTATCCATTACATCCCTCCTTCTGACTTTATAATAGCAAATAATAATTACAAAACTTCTTACAAATTCTTACAAAAATCTTAAATCGTACTTTAAAATGCTTTTATTGCAATTTCTCTTGCAAGATAGATGGCAAAGAGAGACAAAATCATGCTGAGAAAGGCATAAAAAATTCCTGTACCAAACTTTTGATTGTCTCCCAAGTTAAAAATTTCAAAGGCAAAAGTTGAAAAAGTTGTAAAGCCTCCACAAAAACCAACTTTTAAAAATAAAACAAGTCTTGAGTCCAAATTATTTTTCTCTGCGTAAAAGGCAATGAGACCAATCAAAAATGATCCAACTACATTAATTATAAAAGTTCCAAGAGGAAAGTCTCCATGACTTTTTATTGTAGTGGACAAAAAATATCTTAGTAGAGAGCCCAAGGCTCCACCAAGTCCAACAAATATGTACATTTTTTTCTTCCTTTCTATCCTACAAATATTGTTACTTAAAAGTGAATGTGTTAAAATTTACTCAACATTATTATATGAGAAATGGGGTTTATTGTGAAGAAATATTATGGTATGAAACTTGAATATGAAGTTGATGACAAGCCAGATTTTTTGAAATCATCTCTACTTGGTTTTCAAAATATCTTAACTGCCTTTAGTGGAATTATTGCAGTGCCACTTAGTATTGCAGCAATCGCTGGTACAAATGTTGCTGAGACTTCTGTACTTATCTCTGCCGCTCTTCTTGCTTCGGGTATATGTTCCTTTATCCAAACAAGAGGGATCTTTAAGGGCAAGGCCAAGGTTGGTATAGGTCTACCGACAATTATGGGAACAGATTTTGGATTTGTTCCACCAGCCAACGCTGTTATCAACACTATGGGCGGCGGCCTTGCAGGTTACTTTGGCGCTACAATTATGGGGGCCTTTTTGGAATTAATCTTAAGCTTTTTTATAAAGCCACTACTTAAATTCTTCCCAGAAGTTGTAACTGGAACTGTAATCACTCTTATAGGTATTACTATGATGCCTGTTGCCTTTGACTGGGTGGGTGGAGGCTATGGCGCAGAAAATTATGGGGACCCACTCTTTATTGGAATAGCCGTCTTTACCTTCTTACTTATAATTTTTATAAATCATTATGGAAGGGGCTTTGCAACAACAGCTTCAGTTGTCATTGCCATGACTATTTCCTACTTAATTTGTATTCCACTAAAACTTGTTGACTTCTCACAAGTTGCAGCTGCTCCATGGTTAAGGCTTCCAAGTTTATTTCCCTTTGGACTTAAATTTGATGTGAGATTTGTCATCCCCTTCATAGCAGGTTATCTTGTTACAATTATAGAAACTGTTGGTGTTATGAAAACTCTTGGCGAAGTTTGTGAAGTCGATCCTGATGACAACGACATTGCATCTGGTGTAAGAGCAGACGCTATTGGATCAATGTTATCTCCTATTTTTGGATCTGGTGCAATTCAAACCTTTAGTCAAAACGTAGGACTTATTCCACTTACAAAGTGTGCATCAAAAAAAGTTGCAATTTATTCTTCTTTTATTTTAATCATAATGAGTCTTTGTCCAAAGTTTGCAACTCTTGTTTCTATTATGCCAACACCAATTCTTGGTGGAGCAGGTATACTTATGTTTGGAACAATTTTAGGTTCAGGCATGCAGGCCCTATCAAGAGCAAAGTTCTCATCTAAGAACTTAATGATTATTGCCGGCGGCATAGGAGTTGGTATTGGAATCACAATGAGGCCAGACATTGTTGCAAAACTTCCTACTGTAATTGCAGCTCTCTTCTCATCAGGTATTTCTGGAGGAACTATTGTGGCTGTGGTTTTAAATATTTTGTTAATAGACAAGGAATATTAATTAAACTGCCTCAGGGCAGTTTTTTTATTTTCAAAAGTATTTTATTTATTTCCTGTGATATAATAAAAAAAAGCAACTTTTAAACTCTTAATCGAAAGGATAATAGGATGAAAGATTTTTTAACAAGACCTGCTTGGATTGAGATAGATCTTGATAAATTTGAAAATAATATGAAGATAATAAAGGACAAGGTTGGAGAAAAAACTGAAGTCATGAGTGTCGTGAAAAGCGATGCCTATAGACTAGGTGCTCTTACCCTATCACAAGTTTCCCTTGACCTTGGAATAAATTACTATGCAGTGGCAACTTTATCAGAGGCCCTAAGCTTGAGAAAAAAATTCGGTGAAGTTAATATTTTGATCTTGGGCTACACTCCTCGTCATCTATACGAAGATGCCATAAGAAATCACATTACTCTTACAATTTATTCTCTTAATGATGCCCTAGTTCTAAATGAGCTTGCAGGTAATTTGAAAGAAGAAGCTAAGATACATATTGCCTTTGACTCCGGCATGTCAAGAATTGGCTTCATGCCTTCAGATGAAGCAAAAAAAGAAATTTGCGAAATCTTTAAACTTGAAAATATAAATGTTGAAGGAATCTTCTCTCACTTTGCAGCTTGCGAAACTGATCCAGAGTTTACTGAGAGACAGTTTAAGACCTTCACTAATTTTATTGACGAACTAAGTGAACTTGGATGCAAATTTAAATTTAGACACATTGCAAATTCACACTCCGTTCTCTTCCACGATGAGTACGACCTGGACATGGTGAGACCTGGCATAATTCAATTTGGTTACACTGACAGTGATCATCTTCCTGAGGAATTTGGCTTAGAGGAAATTTTATCCTTGAAGGCACAAATTTCTTCTATAAGAGAAGTAAAAAAAGGCGAGACTGTTGGATACGAAAGGTTTTATAAGTGCCCAAGGGACACAAAAGTTGTTACTCTTCCCCTTGGCTATGCAGATGCCTTCCCTCGTATCCTCTCCGAAAAAATTGAAGTTTTAATAAATGGCAATAGGTGTAAACAAATTGGTCTTATCTGCATGGATCAAATGATGGTTGATGCAACAGATGTGGACTGCAAGATTGGCGACGACGTTGTCTTAATTGGTAGACAAGGCGACGAAGAGATAAAAGTTCGTGATATTTGCATCCATTCTGGCGATTGTGAAACATCTTTTATCACCCACTTCAACAGGAGACTTCCAAAATATTATTACAAAAATAAAGAACTTGTCCACGTAAGCAAGATGGACTAATAGAGGCTATGACTTTCATAGTCTTTTTTTATTTTTGTTTTTTTGCATCGCAAGTACTTTATAAGTCTACACAAAAAAAGAGAGCCTAAGCCCTCTTAATCTTTAAATTTTATTCTTCGATTACTTCTTCTGCTTCAACTTCAATAACTTCACCATCATTATCTTCTTGGTCAAGTTGTTCCTTCACAGAATAATATTCTTTAAATACAACATCTTCAAGTTCTTTTCTTGCTTCAGCACTAATAGGATGAGCAATGTCTCTGTATTCACCATTAGGAAGTCTTCTGCTTGGCATTGCTAAAAATAATGATTCTTTGCCTTCTATTATTTTTATGTCGTGAAGCACGAATTCGTTATCAAAGGTTACAGATACTATTGCTTTAAGCTTTCCTTCAGTTGGCAATTTACGTAGTCTTACATCAGTTATGTTCATAGAAGTATCCCTCTCTTTCTTTATCACATTATAACATAATCAAGTTATATATTGAATATGTTAATTAAATATTTTCCCTGATTTTACATAAAAAGAAAAGTTAAAAAATTTTCTCACTTTAGAAAATATGTTATAATTAAAAAGAATTGGAGGAAGTAAATTGTTTGAAATTAATATAGATAAAAGTGATTACAAAAATATTTTTTTTATTGGCATTGGTGGCATTTCTATGTCTGCTCTTGCAGAATTAATGTTGGCTAAGGGTTATAAGGTTTACGGAAGCGACAGAAGTCCTTCTATTAATACAGATAAATTAGAAAAGAATGGTGCAAAAATTTATTACGAGCACAAGAAAGAGCACATTAATGGTATGGACCTTGTTATCTTTACAGATGCAATCTCCTTTGACAACGAAGAATATGTTGAAGCTGTAAAACAAAAAATTGACCTTGTTGATCGTGCAAGTTTTCTTGGAGCAGTGATGAAGAACTACGACAAATCAATTGCCGTTTCTGGAACTCATGGTAAGACTTCTACTACATCAATGCTTACAGAAATTATTAAGGACCTCGATGTCAATCCAACAATTATGCTTGGTGGCCAACTAAAAGATATTGATGGAAATATAAAAATCGGTGATGAAAAATTATTTTTAACAGAAGCCTGCGAGTACAAGGCAAACATCCTAAAGTATTTCCCAACAACAGAAATTATTTTAAATATTGACGAGGACCACCTAGATTACTTTGACAACATTGACCACATAATAAGAACCTTTAAGGGCTACGTTGATAACCTAAGAGAAAGTGATTATGTAGTCATAAATATTGATGATGAAAATGCAAAGACACTTTTACCTATTGAAAACTGTAAGGTCTTCACTTTTGGAATAAAAAATCATGCTGACCTAATGGCAAAGAATATTGAATTTAATAATGAGGGCTTCCCTACTTATGACCTCTACCTTAAAGACGAAAAAGTAGCTCACGTTGAACTTTCAGTTCTCGGAAGACACAATATTTTAAATTCTCTTGCTGCTATTGGGGCAGCCTATGTTAATGGAATCTCCATCGAGGATTCTATTGCTGGCTTAAAATCTTATAAGGGTGTTGAGAGAAGGCTAGAAGAAAAAGGATTTTACAAGGGTGCTAAGGTCATGGACGACTACGCCCACCACCCAACTGAAATAAAATCATCTATTCATGCAATTAAAAATGCTTGCAAGGGTAAACTCTACACAGTTTTCCAACCTCATACTTTTACTAGGACAAAGCTTCTTCTTGATGCCTTTGCAAATTCCTTTGATGAATCGGATGTAATTATCATCACTGATATTTATGCAGCTCGAGAAAAGGACTACGGCGATATCCACTCAAAGACTCTTAGAAATGCTATTGCTGATCACAGGGACAACGCCTTTTATATCTCTGGCTTCGAAGACATAGTTAAGTTTGTAAAAGAAAATATTTCAAAGGACGATATTTTTGTAACTATGGGAGCTGGCGACGTTTATAAAATTGGCGAGATGCTCTTAGCTGAAAATGACAATAAATAAAAAATTAGGAACTCTCATGAGTTCCTTTTTTTGTTCTTATAATTTAAATCTCCATAAAAAAATCTCCCCTCAGGGAGATCTTTTAGTTTAATATGCTCTTATTCTTTTGATTCATATTTTTATTATTTTGATTAGCATTTGAAGCCTTATTATTTGTTTCTAAGTTCTTATTGCTAATAGGCTTATTATCTTTGCTATTTTCATTAGACTTATTGTTGAATTTATTATTGGCATTCTTGTTAGAATTATTAGCTTCTCTATTGACTTCAATATTTTTGCTATCTAGGTCTTTCTTATCTTCAAAGTATGAAATTTCAATTTCACGACTTTCATTGATGTAGTTTACATTCATACCTAAGTTCTCTGCAACAAACCTAATTGGTACATAAGTCCTGTCGCCTTTAATTATTGCAGCTTGGTCAATAGCAATTTCTCTACCATCAACTGTAATCTTTTTAGAATCAATTGGAAGGATTATATTCTTGCCCTTACTATTTACTGTTACAATTCTACTATCTCCATCCCATTGAACATCTCCACCTATTGCTTCGATTATAAATCTTAGTGGAACAAGGGTCCTTGAGTTTGAGATAAATGGTTTTGCATCCATTTTCTTCGCTTGACCATTAACTGTGTAGTTCACATCATTTATCTTCATCTTTATAAGTCTTGTGTTTTCATCATAAAGTGAAAGGCTTGTAGTTTTGCCTCCAAGTTTTACTAGAATTTTTGGATTTTTACCATAGTCATTAATTTTTATATTAAAATTATTTGGATTTACTTCTGCATTCAAATCTTCAAAGGAGTAGTTTAAAACTCTAGGAGAAATATTTATATTTCTTCCCTTATACTCTCCTATAGCTTCAACTTTAATTTCGCTGCCCTTCTTAACAATATTGTTCTTTGTTGAAAGCTTTAAGTTGTTATAGCTTGATGGATCAGCAACATTTACTTCTTTGCTAAAGCCATCTCCCTTGTCAGCTTGAAGATTAATAGTAAACTTGCCTGGAGTTAATGGAAGATAAGTTTGACCATTTAAGATATTTGCTCCATTAGAAGAGTCTGAAATAGTGTAAGTTCTTGTCTTAATATCAATTGGATTTAAAAATTCATCCCAAGCTGATTTTAATTTTAGGTTGACTTGTTCACCAACAATAGTGTCAACATCACTTTCAAATTTTCCATCAACAATCAAGCCAGTATTTTTACTTGTGTTATAAACTCCAAGACCATTTACAACTCTTCTCTCGGCTCCATTCCTCTCTGGGTTTGTTGCCCTAGTCCTGTTAAGGTCCCCAAGATTTCTAACAGCCATGGCAGTTGATCCACCACCATCGAGGTTCATAGCTTTATAAACTCCTATTTCTTGCATGAATTTTGCAAGTTCAGCAATTGTTAGGCCTGAAGATCTTTTAGTCCTTCCTTCAGCAGTTACTACATAAACTGTTTTACCGTCTTGACTAATTCCAACAGCAGTCCTTGCCCTTACACCGTCAATAAATTTAATATCTCTTGTGTAGGGTTTTACAGCTCCATTGTCAACTAAAACTGCATGACCACCAATCATCATCTTCCAGTTTCTATTCGGTTCAATGTTGTATTTTATGCCTAACTTGTCTCCAACTTTTACATTATCTTGGATAAATTTGATAGCAGAACCAGAAAATTGTAGGATTTTCTTTCCATTAGGTATAGACATATCAAGTCCCTTATTGTAAGAAATTTGTTCAACTACATTGTTTTCATTTAATAGAACTTCTCCACCATTTTTATCTCCCCTAGTCTTAGCAGTCCAGAAAGAATCATATAATTGGATTTTATTTTGGTGGGAATACTCCATAGATGGTTGGTACCAATACTTAGTTTTGTTTAAACCATCAATAGGATAAGATCTACCATTAGAAGCAGTAACGCTTCCAACAAACTTTGTAAGTTCTATAAAAGCCTTATCGTTGCTGTCAATTCCAAAGGACCAGATGTCATTTAAAACTGCTGGCGAAGATTTAGTCTCTCCATTAATAACTGATGGACCTTGTGGGGCACCTTCTAACTGCATAGTGAAGAAGTCACCATTTACAAGGGCAACTGCATTAGTCCTGTTTGCCATTTGTGAAACTGTTGCCTTATTAGTATAAGTTCCTCCACCTGCAACAGTGTTGATCTTTGCATTGGGATTGTTCAAATCCACCTTTATAACATTTGCCTCTGCATTTCCTTTACTTCTCTTAACTTGGTATTTGTATCTCACAACTCCAGGAGCAATTGGCTCTTGGAATAGCAATTTGTTCTCTGCAAATACATTTGAACTTATTAAAAGAAAAAATAAAATCAATGCAATACTAATTTTTTTCTTATTCATTTAATCTACCTCACTTAATTAAAAATTATAAATCATAGCTAGGCCATTCTCAAAGAATATTAAGACTTGTAACAAAAACTTAATTATAAAAAGCAAAACCTAGATAAGAAATTTTAAATCCTCAACTAGGTCCTTAGTAAATAAATTATTTCAATAAAAAATATCCTGTCATCCAGGATATTCTTCATCTTATTTTTTTAGAATTTCTTCAAAAGTTTTTGTGAATTCTTTTATGTTTTCTAATTTTGTATCGCCCATGTGGCCAACCCTAAAAGTTTTGCCAGCAAGTTTTCCATAACCATTAGAAATTAAAAATCCTTTGTTCATAAATTCTTGGCTTACTTTATCAAACTCCAAGTTCTTTGTATTCTTTACACAAGTTATTGTTGGAGAAAGATACTTCTTATTGCCAAAGATTTCAAAGTTCTCATTGGCCCATTTTTTAAAGTATTGAGACATTTCTTCATGCCTTTTATATCTGTTTTCAAGTCCTTCTTCATTAACAATATAGTTTAGTTGATATTCAGCAGCAACCATATTAGAAATAGCTGGAGTTGATGGATATTGGTAGTTGTGTTCTTTTACATACTTGTATAAAAGAAGTAAGTCAAAGTAGTGGCCTCTGTTTTCAACTGTCTTTGCCTTTTCTACTGCCTTTTGTGAAAAAGATGCAAAGCTAAGACCTGGTACAAGGCTTAGACATTTTTGTGAAGAAGTAATTGCAATATCAATGCCATACTTATCTTGATCAATTGGAGTTCCACCAGCTGAACTTACAGTATCAAGTGCCCAAACAATGTCAGGATACTTGTCAATAAGAGGCTTTAATTCATCTAGGTTATTTAAGATACCTGAAGATGTTTCGTTGTGAGTTATACCAACAAAATCATATTCCTTTGCCTTTAAAGCTTCTTCTAACTTATTTGGATCAGTTACTTCTCCATCCTCTGCTCTTAAGATATCAGTCTCTATTCCATTTTCAAGTCCAAGTCTTTGCCATAGGTCTCCAAAAGATCCTATAGAACAAATAAGAGCCCTCTTCTTAGTACAAGATCTAATGGCACCTTCCATAAGGCCAGTACCTGATGATGTTGAAACAAGGATTTCTTCCTTTGTTCCAAATATCTTTTGCATATTTATTGTAATTGATTTTTGAACTTCTGATGCTTCCTTAGTTCTATGTCCAATAACAGGTTTTTCAAATTGCTTCAAAACTTCGCTGCGGACAGACACAGGACCGGGTAAAAATAATTTCATTTTTGTTCCCCCTTATCTATAAAGAAATAATAATACAAATCAAAACTATAGTCAAACAAAAAACTTTTTAACCTATTACAATAAAAATTGTTTATTAAGTATATATTCTATGTTTTATAAAAAACTATATACTCCTAATGTACAGATGATAAATATATTGCTTATTTCTTTTATATGCTTTATACTAAATATGAATAAAATATTAGGAGGAAATTAAATGGAAAAATTAAATATTTATTTAGCAAATCTTGCAGTTGAACATATTAAGCTTCACAATCTTCATTGGAATATAGTTGGAAAACAATTCGTGGCTATTCATGTATATTTAGAATCCGAATATGATAAGGCTGCTGATAGACTTGATGAAATCGCTGAACTTATTAGAATGGATGGACAATTCCCAACAGCAAGCTTTAAAAAATATCTTGAAGTTGCAACAGTTAAAGAAATTGAAGACACTAAGGAAATTCCAACAAACGAAGCTTTAGAGATTCTTCTTGCTGACATTAAGCTACAAAAGGAACTTGCATTAGAAATTAGAAAAGAAGCAAATGATAAGGACAACTTCCCAGTAGCTAATACTATGGAAGACCATATCTCAGACTACAATAAACAAATTTGGTTTATTGAATCAAGCTTAAAATAAAATAATAATTCTTAAATAAAAATAATCATTAGATTAAAATTCTTAATCTAATGATTATTTTTTTATTTTAATTTTGCAAAAATCATCTTGCCTGCTGAAGTTTGAAGAGCTGATGTAACTACAACATTTACCTTTTCACCAATTAAGTCCTTACCATTTTCAACAACAATCATAGTGCCGTCATCTAAATAAGCAAGACCTTGGTTGTGCTCCTTACCTTCTCTTACAATTAAGATGTCCATCTCTTCGCCAGGAAGATACAGAGGCTTAACTGCATTAGCAAGCTCGTTAATATTTAAAACTTCAAGGTTTTGAACCCTAGCTACCTTGTTCAAATTATAATCATTTGTAACAATTTTTCCATTTAAATCAATGGCAAGCTTTAGAAGTTTTGAATCCACTTCAGGAATTTCTTCAATCTTTCCTTTATAGATTATGACTTCAACATTTTTTAGTTCTTGAATTTCTGCAACAGTGTCAAGACCTCTCCTGCCGCGATTTCTTTTAAGTCCATCAGCAGAGTCAGCTATGTGTTGTAATTCTTCAAGTACAAAAACTGGAACAACAAGAGGCCCTTCAATAAATCCTGCCCTTGCTATGTCGAGGATTCTCCCGTCAATAATAACAGAAGTATCCAAGACCTTGGGAATGCCTGTGTGATCCTTTACAACATCCTTAGGCTTTAAACTTCTTTTAGCAGCCAATGATGTGAGATCTCTAACTTTTTCTGATATAGTGTCCTTATTTGACATCCCAATATTAAGACCTAAATAACCAAGTATACCATAAAGTAAAATTGAAACTACTGAACCCACATAAGGGATTGGAATCTTGTAGATAGGTTGTGAAATTAAGAATGCTATTATGAGACCAAGAATTAGTCCCACAGCGCCTAGTATTACTTCTGTAAAAGATTTTGTTTGGATTTGTCTTTCCCATATAGCCAACAAATCTTCCAAGGCTCGAAAAGCCTTTGGAGAAAGCATATAAAATATAAGTGCAAATAAAAGTACAACAACAACAGAAATACCTGTTGTGATTTTTTGGCTACCAATAGCTTTTACAAAGTTAATATCTGATAAAACAGATACAATAAAAACACCGACTAATGCGCCTATTGCAGTAAATAGAAACTTAAAGATTTTGGACACAATTTTTCGGTTTTTGCTAATAAAAATCCCTCCTTATCCAAAAATGGCATCATCAATTAATTTTGTCACTTCTTCAACATTTTTTTCAAAAACAAGAACCATCTCTGATACAATAATCTGCTTTGCCTCATTCAAGATCTTCCTCTCACCTGTTGACAGGGACTTTTCTCTATCAAGACTTTCAAGAGATCTTACAACATCAGCAATTTCCATTAAATCACCAGATTTTATCTTGTCAAGATTGTATCTATATCTTCTATTCCAATTTTTTGGCATAGAAACTTCCTCTTCAGAAGATAGGGCTTTTAAAACCTTCTCCATAGTATCAGCATCAGAAATATCTCTAACACCAATTTCTTTCGCATTTTTTACAGGCACCATGACCTTAAGATCATTTATAGGTAACCTCATTATGTAGTACTTGTGCACATCTCCAAGAATTTCTCTCTCTTCAATTGCTACAATTTCACCGGCACCATGCATAGGATATACAATCTTATCACCAATATTAAACATTTTTTACCTCCTATTGTCCCTTATACTAGTATAACAGAGCTTTTTAGAAAAGTAAACGTAATACTATATCATAATACCTTACATTATGCAAAGTTTTTTTTTGGTGATTTTTTATTTTTATTTATTATAAATTTTATTTGTGAAAGATATAGATGGTCATTGTGAAAATTTATTGAAGTAAATTAAAAAACTATTAAATACTTTATTAATTTTTATTAAGAAGCTTGTAAAAAATTTTAACTTTGTAAAACTTTATAACTTTTATTTTTATTCTAATTTAGTTAAAACTTAGGACTTTGTTGTTATTTCCTACTCAATAAGGACTTATAAATTAGCAATTATTTTTAATCTGATAACATTTTATGACTTAATAATTATTTCCTACTTAGTAACATCTTAGGACTTTGTGAATATTTCTCATTTAATAGCATCTTATGGCTTCATAATTATTTTTCACTTAATAACATCTTAGGACTTTGTAACTAATTTTCACTTAATAAATTTTACAAGCTTACTTTTAAAAGCTCTCTCATTCTTTTTAATCATCTTAGATTTTTTCTTTCCATATACATATTGTTAGAGGGTATAAAAAAATCCCCTGAAAAAATCAGGGGACATAATTTAAAAATTATCTCTTGTTAGTTCTTCTCCAGATATTCATTCTTTCTGCTTCCTTAATTAGGTCATCCCTAAATTCTGGTGCAGCGATGTTAATGATACCTTCTGCTCTTTGCCAAGTTGATTGGCCCTTGCAGTTGAACTTACCGTATTCAGTTACTAGCCAGTGAGTGTTAGGTCTTGCAGCTGTAATAGCTGAGAAAGTTTCAAAGTTTGGAACAATTCTTGATTCTTCCTTGCCAGTCTTCTTGTTCATAAATTTAGAAGATAGACAGATAAAGGACTTTCCACCCTTAGATAAATAAGCTCCTAGAACGAAATCCAGTTGTCCACCTGCTCCAGAAATGTGTCTTGCTCCTGAAGATTCAGAAGATACTTGTCCAAATAAGTCTACGTTAACAGCGTTGTTAATGGAAATAAAGTTGTCAAGTTGTGCAATTACTCTTGCATCATTTGTGTATGATGTTGGAGCTGCCATACATGCAGAGTTTCCATCGATGTAGTCGTACATTTCTTTAGAGCCAGCTGCGAATCCATAAGTTTGTCTAAATCTATCGATGTTTTTCTTTGCTCCAGTAAGCTTACCTTTTTTAGCCATTTCTACAAAGCCATCAACATACATTTCTGTGTGAACTCCAAGGTCCTTTAAATCAGAATCAGCAATTAGAGATCCAACAGCATTTGGCATTCCACCAATTCCGAGTTGTAGTGTTGCCCCATTTGGAATTTCTTCTACAATTAATTCTGCAACCTTTTTGTCAACTTCGCCGAAGCTTCCCTTAGGAAGTGCTGCGATGTCAGGGTTATCTCCTTCTATAACGTAGTCAACATCCTTGATGTTAATTTCGTGTTCAAATCCACCAAGTCCTGTTGGCATCTTTTCGTTTACTTCAATAATAACTTTATCAGCTGCTTCAATTACTGCCATTAAGTGAGATGCACTTAGACCAAAGTTAAAGTTACCATGTTTATCCATTGGAGGAGTTACGATAACTGCTATATCAACCTTACAGTTTTCTCTGTACCATTTAGGTAGTTCAGAATATCTTAGTGGAATATAAAAACCACCTGGTGTTTTGTTAATCCTGTTTCTATCTGGTCCACCTGCGTGCCAAGAATTCCAAACAACTTTTTCTCCTGCTGGGTCCTTTTTAAATACTTCTGGTTCCCAAAGAAGTACCCCGCCCCTTAAATAAATTTCATTCAATTCATCAAGTCTTTCAGCAAGAGCCTTATCAAAAGCTACAGGTGTATTTACACACCAAGCATAGTCAATCCACATATTGTCCTTTACTAGACCAGCAGCTTCTTTTGCTGTAATTAACTTGTCCTTATAGTCCTTAGAATAGTCCATATTTCCTCCTTAAATAAAAAATTATAAATAATCCCTTAATAGCTTGTGAGACCTTATAAACTTAATGTAATTTAAAAATTCTTCCATTACTTCTTTGTATTTTTCTTCGCTTGTCTCTACAACTATTTTATTTTTACCCCTTAGGTCAAATATATATGCAGCCTTTATCTTAACTTTATATAGGTTTTCATAGATTGCTGAATAAAGTATTAGTTGGTTCTCGTAGGTCTTTTTTAAGTCTTCTACACTCCCATAGCTAGTCTTTAAATCAAGAATATAATAATCGCCATTAATTTTTATAACTTGGTCAATATAACCCTTTACAAGAAAACCTTTTAAGTCGTAGTAAAATAAAAGCTCTTTATCTATTATACACTCTTCTTCCATTTCTAAGTAGTTTAAAACTAATTCTTTTGAAAGATTTAACTTTTCGGGGTTTATCTCCTCTTCATAATATAAAAATATATCTTTTATAATGTCCTCAATGTTCTTGTTTTTTAAATCATTTTTTTTATACTTGTAGGCGAACATGTGAACAATATTACCAAGAGTTTTGGGATCCATTATTGGATTTGTCCCTTGACCCCTTGTGTACTTGTCTATTCCCAAAAAGTACTTGTAGTAAAAGTCCTTTTTGCTTCTTTTGAAGTTTATAAAATCTGTAACTGTGTAATATTCTCTTATCCTATTTTCAAATTTTATATCTATGTCAAGTGGAATAAAGTTTTCTTCTACTTGTCTTTCTTCTACATTTGAGAGCTTATATTCTTGTAAATCAAAAACATCTCCCAAGAGAGAAAAATAAGAACCTGCCCTTGCCTTTTCATGGTCTCCAAATAAAACTAATTCTTTTTTTGCCCTAGTCATGGCAACGTAGAGAACTCTAATCTCTTCTTCCTCATCAATAGCTCTAAGTTTATTTGAAATCTCCTTGTAAGAATAATTAGAAAGGTCAGAGTTTATTCCAAGTCCTAGGTCTCTATCAACAATTATCCTATTATTGTTGCCAAGTTTTTTTCCCTTGTCCATGTGAGAAATTATTAAACCATCAAACTCTAGACCCTTTGACTTGTGGATTGTAAGAAGATTAATTCCATCTTCAAGGTCCTCAAAGGTCATAGATGAAATTTGTCTCTCAAAGGCTCTGAAGTCATTAGAATTTTTTTCCACAAAATCCAACGCTTCTTCCTTAAACCTATAAATATATTCCCAATCACTTTCCCTTAAAGTTCCAAGTTTATAAAAATAATCCATTAGTTCATCAAGGACTTCATCTATCATAAGGTAAGATGCTTTTTCTCTTGTCTCTCTTAAAAATCTCAAAAAGTTTTTTATATTGTCTTGAGATGACTTGTAGTTTAATAGGTCCTCAGAATTATTAATCCCTTCATTTAATATTGTCACTAAATCTTTGAATTCAAAATTCAAAAGCTCTGAGTTAAAGAGTGATAAAAATTCCAAAAATTCTTTTGGGCTGTAAATCGCAGAGAGAATATTTTTTATAAGTTTTAAAATATCAATTTCTTCAAGACTTCTCTCACCCTTGTTGTATCTTATTCCCCTTGCAGATAAAACTTCTCCTATCTCATCGATTTGTGAGTTGGACCTTGATAGGATTGCAATATCATTTGCCTTGTATTTTTTTAAAAAGTCTTCTGCTAAATCTGCAATATCAGAAATTTCAGAAGAATTATAGAGGTAGACTCCTCCACCATCTCTATGGGAAAATTCCATTTCGTCGTAGGATTCAATGAGGTCCTTAAATTTTTCATTTATAAAAGTTATTATTTCACCATCAGACCTATAGTTTTTGTTCATTAAAAGAGAGGTCCCTCTGGCTTCTATATCACTAGAAAAAGAAAAATAAGAAGATAAATCTGTTCCCCTAAAAGCATAAATAGACTGCTTAGGGTCGCCAACTATAAAAATATTTGAAGAAGAAAAGGCTCTAATTATTTCATTTTGGATTTCGTTTGTATCTTGGTATTCATCGACGAGTATATAAGAATACCTAGCTACCAATTCCCCTTTGACAAGAGGATTTTTTAAGAGAAGCTCTGCGTAAGAAATTATATCTTCGTAATCAAGTCCACTTATATCTTCCTTAGATTTCTTATAATTTTTGTCGATTTCCTTTAAAATTTCTATAATGATTTCATAATAGTCCTTGTTCTTCTCTTCCAAGTCCTTCTTCAGCTCTTGGATAAGATCCTTGATTTCTATAATCTTGTCATTGTGTTTTGTTGATGTGCCAAGATTTTCTTCTATATCATTTAAAATTTCGTTGTCAAAGGTCTTTAAAGATTTTATTTCATCAATATTATCGTCGTAAAAAGACTTGAATTTATTTCCACTTAGGCTCCTAAATTGATCTAAAAGTATAATTAAATCATCAAAACTTTTTTCCGCCCCAATAAAGTTTAAGGACTTATTTAAAATATCGTCAAAATCCAAGTTGTTATTTTTAAAATCTCTATAAAGATTTATAAAATTATTTTTTTCTTCAAAGGGAGATGACTTAAAATCTAAAAGATAATTTTTAAATCTTTCATCTTCGAAATTATTGAAACTTTCTTTTACAGCTTCCTCTAATAGGTAGTCCCCTTCACCCTCTTCTAAAATTTTGAAACGTGGATTTATCCCGAGAATAAAAGAATAATTCTCAACAATTTCATGAGCAAAAGAGTGAATGGTCATTACATTAAGATCTCTCTCCTCAAAGTCAATATTGTTGAGAACAAGTTCTTTTGATATCCTTCCAAGCATTTCTTGCGCAGCTTTTTTTGTAAAAGTTATAGCCAAAATATGCTTTGGACTTATATTATTTTTTACAATATTTATAAACCTACTAGTGAGGACCCTAGTCTTACCAGTACCAGCCCCTGCCATTAAAGATAAATCTTTGTCAAGAGTGTAGACTGCTTTTTTTTGAACTTCACTTAATTCCATAAGCTACCTTTTCTTAATTCTTGAAGAGAGTCTTGGCAAGTCTTAAAATAAATTTATTTTCCACCTTGTAGTAGATTTCTGTTCCATTTCTATTCGCTATTAAAATACCAGCTCGCCTAAGCTTGCCTAGGTGAGATGAAACAGTTGGCTGTGGAATGTGAAACTTCTCTTGCATAGATCCAACGTTAGCTGGACCATTGTCAATTAAATTCTTTACAATTCTAAGTCTAATTGGGTGGGCCATGACCTTTAAAAGCTCAGCTGTGTCTTCAAGCTTGTCAAAATTCTTCTTCAAATTCTTACCTCCAAGTATGTCTTCCTTAATAATTTATTTACTATAGTTAGATTATGTAATATTAGTAAATTTGTCAATAGCTTTTGTATAATTAAGAATTATGAAAATATTTCCATTAAGATAAAATAGCAAAGATTAATTGTACTTTATAAAATTCAATTAATCTATAATGTCCTTTGCTTTTTTAATTTCTTTCAATAGATATTGCAAGTAAATAAAGTTTTTATTTCTATCTTCATTGACCTTCTAAAATATTTTCTAAAAAAAATCTCCCATAAAAATTATTATGAGAGATTTATAAAAATTATTTACTTATCTTTACACTTCTTGTTGAAGCATCCCAATCTACTTTAGCTCCTAAGATTTCTGAAATTGCTCTTAGGGGAACAAAAGTCCTTGCATCCTTAATCACCGCTGGTGAGTCGATTGCAATTTTCTTTCCATTAGCCTCAATTTCTTTTTCCCCAATTACAAGGCTAGCCTTCTTATCTCCAATGAGAACAGTTTTTGTATCATCCTTCCAATCAACTTTTTCGCCAAGAGCCTCAGAGATAAATCTTAGAGGAACCATTGTCCTTCCGTTTTCAATGTAAGCTGGAGTCTCAGGTTTGATTTCTTTGTCTGACACAAAAATTTTAATCTCGGACTTAGCTGAAGATTTTTCATCCTTTACATCCTTCTTGCTTGAAGATTTAGAATCTTTAGCTTCCATGACCTTAGCATTAGCCCAGTCAAACTTTAGGTAAGCCTTTTGTTCTCCTGAACCCTTTCCACCGCCAGCAATAGCATCCATAGCATCAACCCATACAGCAACAAGAATTTGATCTTCCTTTGGACTTGTTCTTACAAACTCGTGCTTCTTTATATATTCACCATTAATAGGGCTTTGCTTAGTTTCAACTCTCTTAGAGTCCTTATCGCCATCATAGATAAATAAATTTGTAAGTTCGCCTTCCATATTCATAAATTCCATCTTCTTTAGAAAAATATTGTAAATAAATTTACCATCTTTTTCTTCAACTTGAGCAACTTGCTTTAAAGAAGGGTTGCCCATAGACTCCTTATCTGGTTCGCCATACTTAACTAATTTTACTGGTACTTCATAAGAACTTGCAGCAAAAATAGAATTAGGTAATAAAACTAATACTAACAATAGTGATAAAATAATTTTTTTCATATTACACCTCATTTTTATATAAAGGGACTCTTAATTTAAAAGTCCCTTTAAATTTTTAAACTTAATTGTGATCAATGTTGTAAAGAACTTGTGCAACTTGTGCCCTAGTAAATTGAGATTTTGGTGCGAAGCTTCCATCGCCCATACCACTTACTACTCCAAGTCTTGCCATTTCCTTTACAGAATCCTTAGCCCAGCCTTGAATCTTTTCTTCATCTTTGAAGCTATTAGTATTGCCTTTAGCATTGAGATTCTTGCCTGATACCTTCAAGAACTTAGTCATCATCACAGCCATTTCTTCTCTTGTTAGTTCCTTATCAGGTGCAAAGTTTCCTTGACCTACTCCTGATACTATTCCAACTTTGTTTGCCCATGTGATGTATGGACTGTAATACATTCCTGACTTAACATCTTTGAAGTTTTGATCCTTGTAGTCATTTACATTGACATTTAACATTCTTCCTAGAACACTTACAAATTGTCCCCTTGTTATAGATTTGTTAGGACCAAATTCTGTGTTGCTTAGGCCTGCAAAGTATCCCTTGCTTACAACATAATCAATAGCAGTCTTAGCCCAGTGGCCACTTGTGTCTGTAAAGTTATTTGATGCATTGTTATTTTGTGTTACTTGTGGTGCTTGCTTTTGTTGATTTTGTTGATTTTGATTTTGTTGATTTTGGTTATTGTTGTTTCCACCAACTCTACCTACTTCTCTTGCATTGTTCCAGTTAAAGGATAGGATTGCCCTTTGTTCATTTACGGCAATTTGATCCATTACATCAACTTTAACGCTGACATTTACCTTGTTATATTTGCCATTCATAACCCATGACCATACATTTCCAGATGATTGTTCTGCTAAATATTTATTACCATCATGAATAAATAGATGAGTTAAATTTCCAACAAGTTTTTGTCCATTAAATTCTCTTTCAAGAGGATTAAATTGAACGCTATACCTGAATTGACCATTTCTTTCCTCTACTCTTGCTATGTGGTTTATTGCTCCATTTGCCATAGAGTATCCATCTTGATAAGCGTGAAGAACTTCTACAGGTACCTCATATTGGATTGTTACTGGTCCATTGTTTTTATTGCTTTGGTTGTTTTGATTGTTTTGGTTGTTGTTATAAACTCCCCATGATGAATTGTTATTCCAACCACGGTTGTTGTTACCATAACTTCCCCATGAAGAATTGTTGTTTCCCCATCCAGAGCTGTTGCCCCAGCCTTGGTTGTTGTTCCCCCAAGCTTGGTTGTTATTTCCCCAAGAACTATTATTGTTTTGCTTATTCATACTACCCTTATTGTTAATAACTGCATTATTTAGGGCTTGTGTAGCACTTAATATTTCTTCTCTTGATGCGTATGGGTTATTAGCAATTGCACCTGCCCTTGCCATAGCTGCTACTAAGTTGGAGTCAGCTCCCTTACTCATAGATGCACTTGCACTTGCCATTGCAGATCCTAGTGCAGATCTTTCTATCGCTAAATTTTGGAAGGAATATCCTGGTGTGCTTGGATTACTTGGGTTACTTGGGTTACTTGGGTTACTTGGATTGCTCGGGTTACTTGGGTTAGATTGATTGTCATCTCCCCATCCAGTCCATTCTTTTGCTTTAGACCCTGTTATTTTCAATTTTGCATTTTGTTCAGCTCCACCTAGTTTAGCCATAGCATCTACACTTACACGGCAATAAATTTCTCCATCTTGGGTTTTAAACTTAGGATCTATTTCAAATTTAAATAAAGATGGAAATTCTTTCTCTTCATTTCCTAGTCCCTTATCCCTTTTCTTCTCAATTATTGTAGATTCTATTTTTTCAGACTTAAAATTATTTTCTTTGTATGTCCAGAATTGTAATAAATGTCCACGCATACCCATAAAATCAAGACCCTTTAATTTTATTGTCATATAAGTCTTGCCATTTTCTTCTGTGATTTTTGCCTTTTGGACTAGGGCGCCATTACCCATAGATGCATTGTTTTGGTAACCATGCCATAGCATAACAGGCACTTCTAATTCTTCTTTATTTTGATTTTCAATTTTTGAATTAGTGAATTCTTCTACAGCCTTGTTCAAATTCTCTAGTGCTTCATTTATCTTACTTTGATCTTGTTTTTCATTTTTTGCAACATTTTCTGCGACTTCAATAGCTTTACTAAGTTTCTTAAAATCCTCCTCTGAATGTCTTCCTTTTTTTATGCTTTTAGCATCCTCTATTGCTTGATTTAAGCTATCTTTATTGATTTCTTCTATTTTTTCTTCTAATATTTTTTTCCCTATATCATAATTTGGAATACTAAACATATCTTCAATAGGATCGTCATTTTTACCGGGCTTTAATTTTATTCTTTTTTTACCTTCTTGTACCCTTATAAACCTAGCATTAATTAATCCTATTGTTTTGTCTTCACCATTAATTGATAGAGGCACATCTTTCAGCTTTATCTTTGTTATTCTATTTTTATAAGTGTTATTTTTATTTGTAACGGTAAAATCCTTGCTTTCCAATACTTCTACATCTTTTATACTTCCATCAGATGACTTGTATTGGATTGGTTTAGAATCATCAATTTTTACTAATCCAGTCTCTATAAGTTTAGTTTCATCTTTGTATTGTTCAGCCCAATATACGGTAATATCAGCTTTATTATTTCTTATTTCCAAGTCGTATATTGGTATAATGCCTTCTCCGGGATCAAATTCAAGCTTATCATAATTTCCCCTGAGTAATTCATCATTGTATTGCTCTTTCGTGTATTTTATCTTATTATTTTCCTTATCCCATAAAGCATCAAGCATAGCTTGGTTTACCGGCAAACTTATTATTTTTAAAGCTTTATATTTTCCACTTGGAAGATTTAACTTTTCCAATTTCATATCTTCCCATCTCATTAGAAGATTGAAATTTTGTAAAGAGTCACCCATTGCATCAACCTTTACTTTAAAAAGTTTTTGAGATTCATAATTTGTCGAACCATCTTCATATTTTAATGGTATTTCATAAATTTCCGGAAAAGATAATTCAATACCACCTACATTCTCTGAAAAATATTTCTTTAAGTATTGTGGATTATCTAAGTCTATTTCCTTTGCTGTATAAACTGTAGGAGCTTTCATATATTGGTCAAAATCATCTACTGAATTATAAGTCCACAGTTTCATGAGATGTCCTGTTATTGCCTGTCCACCTGTATAAGCAGGATCGCTCAATGTCATTGGCTTGAATTTTATTCTTAATTTAATAGAACCATCTTGCCCCACAATTAGTTTCCCATTATCTTCTACTGCACCATCTGCCATTGAATATTTTCCTGGTGAATTTGAATACCTTATAGATAGGGGAATATTATAAGTCCCCGGAATCAAGTCTTTAGGTATTGGCTTAGGCCAGCCCTGAAAGATATATATCCTAAACTTGTCATGTGTACTACTCTGATAATCTACCGGTTGGAGGCTAAGATCTATTGAATATTTCCTTCCATCATGGCTTGATTTATAATCCTGTATTACTTTAAATCCTTTCCCTTGTTCGTCATAACCTCTTCTTTTATTTAATTTCTTAGGTTCACTCCATGAATTAGTGGATTCATCGAAGGATGATAAATACATTTCAACTTGTTCAGGCCAAATGTTATACATACTTCCGTCATCTATTCCAGAACTATTTATAACAAAATTACCATAAACGCCGTACCCAACATCTTGCTTTAAGTCTAATTCATAGGCATTCCACTGAGGATCATCCACTTTATTAACAGCTGCTTCATTTTTATGTTTTTCTCTAAATTCTTTAAAGTTTTGATCATCATCAGATATTTTTTTGCCTGACATCTTTAATCTATTTTCATCAAATAGGGGATAAGTTGCCTGTTCATCGGTAGATACGTTTTTTCCTTGAGCCCATCTTTTATATACTTCTGGATGGATTTCAAAGTGTGCTCTATTATCTCCAGTAATTGGAATTATAGCAGAATGTTCTGCTGCTAATACATTAGACCTTCCCGCAAATAAAAATATCAGTAAAAATAAAATAAAATTTATACTTTTTTTCAATTTATTTTCCTTTCTTTTTTATATAGTTAATAGATGTATAGGTCTATTCGCTATACATCTATTACTATTCACAATAAACATCTTTTGAATTGTAAATTTTTAAGGATTAGTTATTTATTATAATTTATTTTACAAAAAATCTTGCATTTGGATTCATCATAGCTGCACCGATTTTACCTAAAAATCCGGAGTCAGCTAAATTAGTTGTAAATTTAATTTTAAAATATTTATTGTATTCTCCGACTTTTTCTTTTTCTAGGTCATCCTTTAATATAGTGAATTTAAAACCTTCAGGCACATTTTTATTTTTATTATTTACAGCTTTTTTAGAACCAAAGGCTTCTACTGCAATTTCTTCTCCATCTATTACAGGTGTAATGCCAGTACAATCTGCTTCATATACCTTATTAAGCATTTCTTTACTAACTGGTTTTGTATATAAAGTTATTTCGTAGCTGTCTCCCTTATCTTCTACTTTTGATAAATCTTTATTAAATGCATCATCAGCCATAGAAAGTTTTGCTTCACTTCTGTGATAAATTGCAAAATCAGCAACTGTCCTTACAGATCTATCAGAATATTTAAATCCATAAAGTTCTGAATCAGAGTAGTCTATAGTTTCTTTAATTTGCTCCTTTATGGATTCTAGATTCATTTCTTGAGCAAATGTAAAAGTTGGAACTAACATCATTAATACTAATAGTAATAAACTAATTTTCTTTAAATATTTCATATTATTTATCCTTTCTTTATATTATTTATCTTTGCATAACTAATCCTTATAAAGCTATAAACGTACTTTCCTAATCCCACCCAAACACCCACTAATTTTTATAAATTAATTAATTTTTCATAGAAGTAGTTTGCTGCTTCTTCTAGTTCTTCTTCGCTTGCTTCTCTTGATGCAAGGCTTGTTTCTATCATTTTTTCTTTTATCTTATTTGGAACTACTAGTCCTGTAATTCCTTTTAATTTTTCTATCATCTTGGGGTCAACTAGGCCTGGGCATATATATTGTCCCAAGGAGTCTCTGTCTATTAAAAGATTCTCTAAGTTTTTTATCACCTTCCTTCCATGTTCTGAGTCTGGCATCGCTCCTAATGTAGCAAATAGTCCTATTTTTTTATTTTTTATTGTCTTTAGGAATTTTAATGCCTTGGTCTCTAAGGTCCCTCTATCGATCCATGCTCCCAAAAGTATGAAGTCAAATTGTTCTACTTCAGGTGCATCTCTTATGTCTTTTATGGTCATTTGATGTTCTACTTTTAAGACTTCATAAATTTTTTCTGCCATTCTCTTGGTGTTTCCCGTCTTTGATGAATATATTATTAGTCCTTTCACTTTTCCTCCTTAATCTTCTGCAAATACATATTTTTTATTTTCTATATCTATTATTTTTAGTCTTGTGTCGTAGATCTTGCTTATCTTATCTTCTGTCAAGACTTGGCTTGCCTTTCCTTGAAATTCGATTTTCCCCTTCATCATTCCTACTATGCTGTCCGAATACTCTAGGGACTGGTTGATGTCATGAAGGACCATGATTATTGTCTTGCCTAGATTTTTATTCAAATTTCTTATTAGTTTTAAAATTTCTATTTGGTATTTGATATCTAAGTAGGTTGTGGGTTCGTCTAAGAGAAGTATCTCGCTATCTTGTGCAATTGCCATAGCTATCCATGCCCTTTGGACTTGTCCGCCTGATAAGGAGTTTACTCTCTCTTTTCTTATTTCTTCTAGACCACAAACTTCTATTGCTTCTTCTATTTTATTTTTGTCCTCTTGACTTGGCTTCTGCATAAAGCCTACATAGGGATTTCTTCCATAGGCAACAAGTTCTTCAACTTTAATGTCGCCTGCTATTTGGTTTTTTTGTCTAACTATGGCAACTTTTTTTGCAAATTCTTTTCTCTCTATATTTTTTATGTTTTTGCCATCAAGACTTATAAAACCCATTTTTGGTTTTTCCACTCTTGTTATTAGTTTCAATAGGGTTGACTTGCCGCAGCCATTGGCACCTAGGAGGGTTGTAATCTTATTTTTTTCTATTTTTAGATTTAAGTCTTTTATAACCATATTCTTGTCATAGGCGAAAAATAAGTGATTAATTTCCATAATTTTTCCCTCCTACTTTTAATAGGCCTATAAAGAATATTCCGCCCACTACTGTCATTACTACTGATGGTTTTATTTCGTAAGGGTAGGCTATCACTCTTCCCAAGGTGTCTGATAGGAGGAGGGTTATTGCTCCCAGTATCATGGAATAGGGTATTAGGTTCTTGTGGTTTGATCCAAGAATTATTCTTCCTATGTGCGGCACTACTAGACCTAAGAATCCTATTACACCAACTATGGCTGTGGATACTGATGCAAGTATTATTCCTATTAGGGCTAGGATAAACCTATCTCGATTTACATTAACTCCCAAGGCTTGTGCTGTTTGATCTTCAAGTTGAAGTAGGTTAGCTGTCCTTATTGTGAAGAGTGCTATTATTAGAAATAGGATTCCGTAAATTGCCATAATTTTTACATCTGCCCAAGTTTTTTGTGCTACATTGCCTTCTATTATTGACTGAACGTTTGTGAGGTTGCCCCCCATCATGGATTTTATTCCTTCATTTACTCCCATGAGGGTCATGTTGAGTGCTACACCTACGAGGATTAATTTTATTGGGTTGGATCCTCCGTTCCAGGCTAGTGAATATATTAAGAGGTAGGCTAGGAGCCCTCCCACTACTGAAAAAAGTGGGCTAAAGGCATATAGGCCAGGGAATAATATCATAACAAGGCTTGCTGAAAGACTAGCTGCAGATGATATACCTATTATCCCTGGATCTGTTAGGGGGTTTTGCATTACTGCTTGTAGGAGAACTCCTGATGTTGCAAGAGCCGCCCCAGCTAGTATTGATATTATTATTCTTGGAAACCTAAGGTCATAGATTGTCGCTACGTCGGGATCATATTCTATGAACAAGCCTCTTAACAATTTGCCAAAGGTCATTTCTATGGATCCTGTTTTTGCTGAATAGAGGATGAGTCCTATTAGGACCAGGATTGAAATTGTGTAAACTAGGATGATTTTATTTTTCTTCATTTTTCTTCTCACCTGTATTTCCTACTTCATTTGAATCTTTTCCATAGAAGAGTTTGTCTAAGTCATTTAAGGCTTCCTTATAGTTGAATTTCGCACTCATGCCAAATTTTTTATAGTCAAGATCGTAGACCCTGCCTTCCTTAACTGCCCTAAAGTGTTTCCAAATGTCATTTTCTGCAAAGTCTTTTTTAAACATTGCCATTACTTGATCTGGTAGAGCATGGGCTGTTCTAAGTATCATGTCTGGATCTTTCTTCAACATATCTTCTGTGTTTATTGTTATGAATTGTTGGTCTGTTCCTTCATATACATTTTCTGCCCCTGCAAGTTTTACAAGACTTCCTGCATAGGAGTTTTCTGTTGCTACTACATAGGACCCTGGCAAACCCATTAAGATTAATACTCTAGGTGCTTTTTTGTCCTTGTGTTTTTCTTTATAGTCGTCTATGAATTTTTTGTAATCATCAATTAAGTCTTTGGCTTCTTTTTTTCTATTAAGTAATTTTCCAAGATCCTCTATGGACTTATACATTCCATCTGTGTTGTTTAGGTTTAAAAATCCATAGTCAAGGTCTGCTGCCTTGTACTTTGGAAGTAGGTCTGAAATTAAAGACACTGGTGAGAATACATAGTCTGGATTTATTTGTTTTAATTTTTCTATGTCTGGTGTCATTGCCATCCCTACCTTAGGAAGGTCCTTATATCTTTCTGGCATTGGATCGATTTCTGAGTCTGGTACTGCGACTAGGTCTATGTTTAATTTTTCCATTATATAAACTGTTGCCATTGATGTTGCTGCTATTCTCAGTTCGCCATTGTTTGCTTTCTTACCAGATTTTTGACTTATGCAAGATGTTAATAATAGACTTGCTAGAAGTATGGCTAGAATCTTTTTTATCCTATTCATAGATGTTTCTCCTTTTTTCTTCTAATTCATCTTCTACTTTTTTCTTGTAGTTATATGATAGGAGGGCTAGTATGATAAATCCTCCTGTTAATATTACAAAGAGTCCTATTAAGCCATAAATAAAAGCTAAAGTTATTTTGCCTAATTTTGTCTTTTGTGTTTCTTTTTCATCTTGGTCATCTGAATAATATAATTTTTTAATTATTGGAGAATCCTTTGTTAAAAGTCCATGGTCATAACCTAAGTCTCCAGCAGAAAATTTTGAGTTAACTGGCTTTTGCTCTATTACTTCTCCTTGGTTAGGAGCTTGTAAAACTTCTCCAACTTGTTCATCATTGTCTAGTGGTTTTAAGTTGCTTAGGTTAGGCATATTGTTATTTGTATTAGTTTTAGGAATATTTGCCTGTGCCTGTCCTTGTGGAGCTTCCTTTGCTACTTCTTGTTTATTTGTTCGTCTTGAAGAAGCATTTTGAAGAGTTGCAAAGTCCGTGTTACCTTTAACTAAATCTGATATTGTGTAGTAAAATATTACATCCCTTCCCATTGGACCTACAAAAAATGTTGCCCTTACGATTACATTTTTACTTGGTATCTCAAATCTGTAATCTCGTGTTTCTGCTGTCTTTCCCGTAATTTCTGCTGGTACAGAATAGAAACTGTTGTCGCCATAATTTTGGACTGCGAAGGTTTCATTTTTGATATAGTTGGCTAGGTTATAACGTACTGACAAAAATATTCTTCCATCATCGGTTGTCTCTACCAAGGCTTGTGGAGATACTACATTTTCTGTCATACCCTGTCCTATTCCTGGATTGTTGCCAGGGTCTTCTATAACTCCTGTAACTGGATGAGAATAATAAGGCGTTGTCTTTGCTATTTCTTGTGAATAGGCATAAGTAACATTTATTAGACTTGTAAAAATGAGAGCCATAAGGCAAAGACTATTTATTATTTTTTTCATTATCTTTTAGCCCTCCTAAAAACATCATTTCATCTTTCATATCTTTTACTTCTTGCAAATTTTTTCTAATTACAACAAAGGCTGCTGCATTTAATCCTATAAATATTAGGAGTATTAAAATAATAATGCCTTTGGATTCTTTTTCTTCAATTTCTTGTCCCTCTGCTCCATTCTCTTTATCTTTATTTTGATTGGAGGATGGTCCCTTGTTTTCTTGACCTGAAATTTTACTTTGTAGTGATCCTATAGGGGGCGGACTTGTGTTTAGTGTTGTTGAACTAACTTGTGGTTCTTCTACTGGCATAGAGGATGAAGAATCTGAAGAGCTTGATATTTTTTGTGTCTGTGGTTTTTTAACTGTCGTCATAAAGGCCTTTGCTCTATCTTCTTTTGAACTACTAGTGCTTGTACTTATATTGCTTAGTGTAGGCAATTTATTATTATCTATGGTTTGATTTGCTTGCATACCTGAACCAGCAGCTTTCGCCACTATAAAGATTGTTGAATCCTTTGTTTTAAATTCAATGTAATCTCCCTTGACTTTGAAATCTATCTTCTTTTTTTCTCCATTAATTATTTCATAAAGGCTTAGCTTGTCTTGTCCTTTGAATTTTAAAAGAGGTAATTTTAAATCAAATTCTTTGTTTGCGTAAATCTTTTTTCTCTTTGCTTGAACGTTTTCTTCCTTGCCTGTTATTTCATCTAGGGGTCCTAAAAACTCAATCTTAAAAACATTCACTTGATCTAATTTATCAAAGGACTTTGTGATTTCTTCTGCTTCTTTCCCAGATAATTTGTTTCCGTAAAATGTAAATTCCTCCTTAAAAGTTTCTGGCCCGTAGTTGACTATCAAGTTTTTGTTTTGAACTTCTCCTGCTTCCTTTGAATTAAAGTCTGGCTTCTTTGGTCCGTCTTTAAACTTCTTTATTAGAGTTGCTTCGCTTTCATTTATTTTTTTTATTTTGTCAAAGTCCAATTTTATTCTCGCCCTTATTGGTTCGTCACCCATGGGCTCTACCTTTGGATCTACATAAACCTTTGTCATTTCATCCATATTAATTAAGTTTGTCCTAAATACGCTTGGTCTTTTGTCCTTTTCCTTAGGTACTTCTAGGTCATAGCATCCTGCTTCTGCCCTATGATAAATTCCATCTTCCTTTTGGAAATATATATTTACCAAGGATGCTGTTATGGACATATATTCCATCTTGTCTGACCCTATGTATAAATTTGCTTCCTTATTCTTTACTTCTATCTCCGCTTTTTGTATAAGGGCCTTGTTACCCATACTCGGTTTTTCTTCGATGGCATGCCACAACTTAATTGGAATTTCATAGCAACCATCTTCTAAATTTATTTCTTTTCTCTCTGGTGTGCTTTCATTATCTGCAAATACAAAATTCGTTAAGAATAATAAAGATAATAAAAATACTAGAGATATGTAAATTTTTTTATTTTTCATTATAAAACCCCTTTTTATAAAATGATAATTTCAGGTTAATGATATTACTTATCAATTAAATAAGCTATAAAAGAATTATGAAATTTTGTTAACTGTGGTTTACTTGAAGGAAAATTTTTATAAATATATTATTTTAATTTTTATAATAAAAATAAACCCTAGTCAGTGACTAGAGTTTAGAAGGTTTTTATATATTTTATGGTGTATAAGTTTAAGTTTTTAAGTTAAACAAAGGTTAACTATGAATAAAAAATTTGCTTTTTTAGCATGGATTGTTATTCCCATTTGAGATTTAATTTTTAAAATCAAGGATGCCTCTAAAATTATCCCATCTGATGTTGACCAGTAATCAATTAAATCAAGGGGAATCTTAAAAATCCTGTCCTTAGAATTTATTTCTATTTCTTCTCCATCATCGAAATAAAATAGTTTTGTAGCAATCGCTTTTTTAAAGTAACCGTGATGAGCCTTTTTTATTGTCTTAGTTGAAAGTTCTATATAGGATTCTTCTCCAATTATCAAATATGCGTGATCATCAAAACCCATAAGTGCCATGGAATTATCTACAAAGGATCTTTTTCTATCCTCATCAATCTTCTTAATTGAAAAATTAATTTTATGTCTTCCCTCTTCTAAATATTCGGAAATATCTTGGACCCTCTCTCTCCCCTGAATATCTTTAGCTAAAATCATACTCTTGTATCTTTTTTCCATTGCCTCTTGATAAGGGATAAGCCTCTTTGACAATATTTCTAGGCTGATACTCCTAGCAAGACTATCGTCAATATCCAAAAATTTTTGCACTACAAATAAATTCTTTTCAAGCTTCTCATTATAAAATTCTGAAAGGTCACATCCAATTTTCGTCAACTTGTACTCATTATCCTCTTTGTATAGGATACCTGTAAGAATCATTTTATCTAGAATTTTTTTTGAGTTAGCGCGAGAACAATTAAAGAATAGACTTGCTTCTGTAATAGTCTTCCTTCCTTCATAATTTTTTATAAATAATAAATATTCAATTTGTATTTTAGTTATATTCAAGTTTATCATTGACTTATGACTCCATTTCTCTCTTTACTTCTACTATTCTGTCACAAATCCTAAGAGAACTATCTCTGTGAGATGAAATTATAATATTTTTATTTTTTCTCTCCTTATATAGGGACTTTAAAATTATCCCTTCGTTTAAGGCGTCTATGTTAGCTGTTGGTTCATCAAGTAGATATAACTTTGATTTTCTTAAAAAGATTCTTGCTAAAGCTAGCCTCTGAGCTTGTCCAGTGGAGATTTCATTATTTTCTTTTACTATCTCTGTGTCAAATCCCTTTTCAAGGGTCATTATGAAATCATAAATATTTGCCTTCTTGCAAGCTTCTATTAATTCCTCTTCACTTGCATCTTTTTTTGCAATTTTCAAGTTATCTCTAATGCTACCTCTAAATAGGTGGGTTTCTTGACTTAAGTATGAAATGTTCTCTCTTAAATTTAATGTATTCAAGTCTTTTATGTTTATATCATTTAGGCAAATTTTACCACTTTTTGTATCATAAAATCTCATCATTAATTTTATTAATGTAGACTTGCCACAACCGCTTTTCCCTTTTAGGCCTATTATCTCATTTAATGAAGCTTTAAAATTAAAATCATTAATAAGTTTTGTATCATCATAGGAGAAATTTACTTCTTCAAGACATATATTTTCATAATCAATTTCTTCTCCCTCGTAATTTATTGGTGTAAGAGGATCTTCTTCCAAAAGTTCCATGACTCTCTTGCCACAAGCAAAGGTCAAGACTAAATTATTTGCAAGAGATGAAAGGGCACTTGTTGGTCCAAAAGAAGAAATGAAAACTCCCAAGGGAAATAATAAGCCACTAAGGTCTAGGATAGAAGCCTTGTAAAGCTTAAAGGACATCAAAGTAAAAATTAAATCCCCAAGTATTATTGTAAAAGATGTAAGAGCAAAGTTATTTGATGACTTTTCTGTAAGAGCCTTGGTAGACCTATTTAGCTTGTTTGCTTCAAATTCAATCTCCTTATACCTGTCTTCAAAATAAGAAAAATTAATAATTTCTTTTATTCCCTTAAAGCTATCCAGAATCAGAGAATTTAAACTTGATAAATTCTTCCTCTGCCTTCGTCCAATTTCTCCAGCAGATTTCTCTGTAATAATCGGAATAATTATAGCTAATATCAAGTGAAAAGCTAAAAGTATCCAAGAATAAATTGGATTAAATTTCCACAAGATTATAAAGAAAAATAAAGTATGCACTAGGGCTATACAAACAGGAGAAATTGTGTGTGCATAAAAGACCTCTAGTAGTTCTATATCTGATGTGATAATAGAAATTAATTCCCCCTTATTTTTTCCATTCATCTTAGCTGGTCCCAAAGACCTTAGCTTTCTGAAAATTTTATCTCTTAATATTGCTAAAATTTTGAAGGCTATATAGTGATTTAAAAGCTGTTCAAGGTACTTAAATATTGCCCTCAGTATAGCCAAAGTAAATAAAATTCCAATTATTAATTTTAAATTTATGGTTTGATTTAAAATTACTTTACTTAGGTAGAATAAGCCTAGTGATGGCAACAAGGTCGCAAATATGTGTCCACTTGCACCAAAAAATATGGCAAAAACCATTTGTAACTTCAAATCATCCACAAGAGATAGGAGTTTTCCTATTAAATTTTTGTATTCAATTAATTTCTTCATTTAAACCCCACATTTCTAATTCCCTTTGGTATTTATAAATACCAGAAAATAATTCTCCCTTACTTATTTCTTCAAAACTTCCTTCTTCTGCAACCTTCTTATTGTCAAGATAGTAAATATAGTCTGCCTGGAGGACTGTGTTGAGTCTATGAGTAATAAGAATAATGGTCATTTTTTCTTTTAATTTTTGTATAAGATTTAAAATCAAATCTTCTGATTCCTTATCTATATTTGAAATGGACTCATCTAAAATTAAAATCTTTGGTTCTTTCAAAAGGACCCTTCCTATTGCAAGCCTTTGTTTTTGTCCACCTGATAGGTTGTTGCCAGCACTTTCTAGGATGCTATCTAAGCCTCCGGTATTTTTAAAGTAGGAATAAAGACCAACTTCTTCTAAAACTTCTATTAACTTTTCATCGTCTGCATTTTTATTTGCAATTTTTAGATTATATCTAAGACTTTCTTTAAAGAAGTAGGGGTTATTGTCTACTAACATTATATTTTCGTTTAAAGAATCATTTGAAATTTCACTTAGACCATTGTAAAGTATCTCCCCATCATAATTTCTTTCAAAACCACCAACTAATTTCGCAAGAGTAGACTTCCCACAACCACTTTCTCCTACTATGGCTGTAATTTTGTTAGACTTAATCTTCATATTTAAGTCTCTTAAAATTTCCTTTTCTCCGTAAGAAAAATTTAAATTTTTTACTTCTACATCTACTCTCTCATCTTGTATTAGATTTTCAAAATCTTCTATACTTTCTATTTCTAAAATTTCGAAGAGGGAATTAGCTGCTGTAATGCCATTCATTGCAACATGAAAAAGTGCTCCCAATCTTCTTAAGGGTAAGAAAAATTCTTGGCTTAAGAGTATAAAGGAAAAGGCTGCGAAGATAGAAAGCTGCCCCTTAGAATAATAATATATGGATAAAATTATTCCCAAGGCTGATCCTGCATAAGAAATTAAGTCTAGGACTGTAATGTTATTAAGTTGCATCATGAGGAGCTTCATGGTTTTGACCCTAAAGTCTTCTGCCTTCTGATTTAGTAGGTCATTGTAGTCTTCATCTGCATTAAAAACTTCTAAACTTGTTAAGCCATATAGGAAGTCTATAAAAACTTCTGACAAATTTGTATATGATTTCCAATAAGTTTTCACGATTTTCTTTGCAAGTTTTTGCACCATCATTATAGCAATAGGTATTAGTGGTATTAGTAAGAGCATTATTATTGCAATTTTGAAATTTAAAAAGGAAAGTATGCAAAATAAAATTAGGGGACCTATTAGGGAGAAGAGAAGTTGTGGCAAGAGCGCAGAGTAAAATAAATTGAGTTGTTCTATACCCTCTACCCCTAAATTTATAACTTCTGAAATAGAAACTTTGCTGCCATACTCCATCTTAAAAGAAAAAACCTTCTTCATTAGTCTTTCTCTCAAGTTATTTTTAATCCTATAGGAAGCCTTGTAAGATATACTAGCTTCTATTTTTATTAAGAAAATATTTAGTCCAATTATTAGGAGCATAAATAAAATAAACTTGCTCCCACTAAAGCTTGAACTAATTAAAGCTTCTATAGACTTGCCTATTAAAAAAAACATGGCAACATTAGTTGTCATTTGTAAAATTTTTATAAGTAAAAGCTTTAAGATTTGTATTTTCTCACTCTTTAACTCATTGAATAATTTCTTGTTAAACATTTCTACTCCTTAATTGTCTTAACTTTAAAAATAAAATATATGTAGTGAAAAATAAGCACTAATAAGAGCGTAATTCTAGCATGCAAGTTGTTTACAAAATAAAATGATAGGGCAATAAAAAAAGTAATCATCATAAGAATTTTCATCTTCCTCTCTCTTGTCATACCAGTCTTACTTTTTATTGGCTCAATATTTTCCTTATATAATTTAGTAGAAATAAAATAGTCGTTAAACTTTTTTGATCCTCTCGCAAAACAATAAGTTGCCAGTAACAAGAAGGGAGTCGCAGGTAATAGTGGCAAATATATTCCAATTATTCCAATCCCCAAAAAAATAAATCCAAGTATTAAAAATAAAATCTTCAATTATATCCTCCTTAACTTTGGTTTCTTAATTTTTCAAAATAAATACTAACAAAGAAATTTTTACAAGTAAATAATATTGATATTGAATATCATTTTATTTTTCTTAAATATATTCACTTTTTTTGTCTTATATGTTGATTTATAGGGACTAGGTCCTTGTTAACCTCAGTTAATTTTTATGTGCTTCAAGGCAAAAAAAATAAGGCCCTGGTTCCCCAGAGCCTTTAAGCTTATAAGCTTACATTTTTTCAATATTTATTTTAATGTCGTGACCATTTAGACTTTCAACTTCTGATTCATTGTCTTCCTTTACAAGATCAAGTGCAAGAGTTTCTGCTTTGATAAATTCTTTTTCTGCTTCAATAGCTTTTTCAACTACATCGTCAGACTTGTATGTGATTTTAATGTTGTCAAGAATATCTAAGTCTTTTTTCTTTCTTAGTTGTTGAATCTTTGATACAAATTCTCTTACAAAACCTTCATTTAGGAGTTCTTCGTTAAGTTCTGTATCTAGGATTACGAAGAGATTATTTTCCATTATTACGTCGAAGCCTTCTTTTGCAGAAATTTTAACTTCAACAAAGTCTCTTTCAATTTCTGTATCTTCGCCAGCAAGTTCAAGAGTAACTTTTCCTTCTTCAAGCTTAGCTAGTAGGTCTTTTGCATCAGCTTCTCTAAGAGCCTTGCCAAAGTCCTTAACCTTTGAACCTAAGATGCTACCGCAAACTTTAAAGTTTGGTTTAAGTTCAAATTCCATATATTCTGAAAGGTCATGTTCAAATTGAACTTCCTTAACGTTAAGTTCTTCCTTGATAAGTTCTGTTAAATCTCCGATGATTTCCTTGTACTTTCCGTCAATGATAACTTTAGAAAGTGGTTGTCTAACCTTAATCTTAGCTTCTTCTCTTGAAGCTCTTCCTAGAGTTACAAGATCTCTTACAAGGTCCATCTTTTCTTCAACCTTGTCGTTAATCATATTTTCATCATAAGTTGGATAGTCAGCTAAGTGAACTGATTCTTCATCAGTAAGTGACTTAAATAATTCTTCTGATAGGAATGGAACCATTGGTGCAATTAATTTTGTCACACCAAGTAGAACTTCATAAGTTGTCTTGTAAACGGCAATCTTAGTGTTGTCCTTATCAGTCTTCCAGAATCTTCTTCTGTTTCTTCTGATGTACCAATTGGAAACATCTTCAATAACGAAGTCTTGGATTTCTCTTACAACTTTTGTAAGTTCAAATTCTTCCATGTCTTCTCTTACATTTTTAACAAGTCTGTGGTACTTAGACAATAACCACTTATCTATTTCTTCTAAGTCGTCATAGGAAACCTTAACTTCTCTTGGGTCAATCTTGTCTGTGTTTGCATATAGACTGAAGAAGTTGTAAGTGTTTCTTAGAGATCTAAAGAATTTTGATTCAATTTCACGTAGTCCATCTTCATCGAACTTTGTTGGAGTCCATGGTGGTGACACATAAAGTAGATACCACCTAACAACGTCAGCCCCGTACTTGTCAAAGAGTTCAAAAGGTGCAACTGTATTGCCACGAGATTTTGACATCTTCTTTCCTTCCTTATCAAGGATAAGGTCATTAACAAGTACATTCTTGTAAGGACTCTTGCCTGTCATATAAGTTGATATTGCAATTAGTGAGTAGAACCAACCTCTTGTTTGGTCAATTCCTTCACATATAAAGTCTGCTGGGAAAAGTTCGTCAAAGTTATCCTTGTTTTCAAATGGATAGTGCCATTGAGCAAAAGGCATAGCACCTGAGTCAAACCAAACGTCAATTACGTCTGCTTCCCTAGTCATTGGCTTGCCACACTTAGGACACTTGATGTGGATATCATCAACGTAAGGTCTATGAAGTTCAACATCTTCTGCTACATCTTCTATTGCTTTATTTCTCAAATCTTCTATTGAGCCAACAGATTCTGTGTGGCCACATTCACATCTCCAAATTGGAAGTGGAGTACCCCAATATCTTGATCTAGATATTGCCCAGTCATTTAAGTTTTCTAGCCAGTTTCCAAATCTCTTTTCTCCAACGAAGTCTGGGAACCAGTTTACTCCATTGTTATTTTCTATTAACTTATCCTTAAACTTAGTTACTTCTATATACCATGATGGGTGTGCGTAGTAAATAAGTGGAGTATGACATCTCCAGCAGTGCGGATAGTTGTGAAGCATCTTTTGTTTTGCAAATAAAAGATCGTGGTCCATTAGGTAATGAAGAACATCGTGGTCAGCATCAATTACAAATTGACCCTTCCAAGGTGTATCTGTAAACTTACCATCATCATCAACTGGTTTTAGCATTGGAAGGTCATATCCCCTTGCAGTTTGATAGTCATCTTCACCAAAGGCAGGAGCAATATGAACTATACCAGTACCATCTTCAGTTGTTACATAATCAGCACAGATTACATAAAAAGCTTTTTTATCTGGTTCAAGGAATTTAAGGAGTTGTTCATATTCTGTGTATTCAAGATCCTTACCAAGCATTTCTTCTAAGACTTCATATTCGTCATCCTTAAAGACTTGTTTAGCAAGAGATTTAGCTACATAGTAAATATGTCCGTCAGCATGCTTAACCTTAACGTATTCAACTTTTGGGTTAACAGCTAGGGCAACGTTAGATGGAAGTGTCCATGGTGTAGTTGTCCATGCTAAGAAGTATTCATTTTCCTTGTCTTTTAATTTAAATCTACAAGTTGCTGTTGTAGTTTTTATTTCTTCATAACCTTGAGCAACTTCGTGAGATGCAAGTCCAGTTCCACATCTTGGGCAGTAAGGAACAATTTTGTGGCCTTCATAAATTAGGCCGTCCTTAAACATCTTGTCTAGGATGTGCCAAACTGATTCAATATAAGAATTTTGAAGAGTGATATATGGGTGGTCTAAGTCAATTAAGTAACCCATTCTTCTTGTAAGAGTTCTCCATTCTTTTTCATATTCAAAAACAGATTCCTTACATTTTTTGTTAAAGGCTTCAACTCCATAGGACTCTATGTCTTGTTTGTTGTGAAGATCTAGTCTCTTTTCTACTTCAATTTCTACAGGTAGACCATGTGTATCCCAGCCTGCTTTTCTCTTAACTTGATAACCAAGCATTGTATGGTATCTACAAGTTAAATCCTTAAGAGTTCTCGCCATGACATGGTGAATGCCTGGCTTTCCATTAGCAGTTGGAGGTCCTTCATAGAATATATAATTTTCTCCATCTTTTCTCGATTCCACAGATTTGTGTAGAAGATCTATTTCGTCCCAAAATTTTGAGACCTGTTCTTCCCTTTCACTTACACTGTCTTTAGATAATTCTTTAAATACTTTCATCTAAATCTCCTTTTCTTCCATATTTTTGTATAAAAAAAAGTCCCCTCTCAAAAGAGAAGGGACGAACTAACCGCGGTACCACCCTAATTATAGGAAACTATCACTTAATATCTTAACGCAAAATTACGCAAGAGCTTTTGACTCTTGAGCTCCGAGGTGATCTGTAAAATTTCGAAAGGCAGTTTTGCACCAACCAACTGTTCTCTTACTTTCTAAAAATTACCGTCCTCTTCACAGCTTATATAAATTTGTCAATTGTTTGACTCTTAAACATCTTAATAATATTTGATTGCATACCTCCAAGGGCAAGGTGGAATTTACAACTTCTTCTATCCTCATCAGGATGCTTACTGCAAAATGAGTCTTCTTCTTGCAAGCACCTATTGATTACAATAGGACCATCTACAGCTACAAGTATATCATACAAAGTGATTTCTTCCTTAGCCTTCTTTAAAAAATATCCGCCTTTAGATCCTCTCTTCGCATCTGTAATGCCAGCCAAATTTAATTTTCTAAGTATTCTTAGGGTAAATCTTTTTGTGACACCTTCGCTCTCAGCTATTTGCGGTGCCCCAACAACCTTCCCCTCATTCTCTGCTAGATAACTTACAATACGAAATGCATAGTCTGTTTCTTGTGTTATTCTCATATTATCACCTATTTAGGATATTATACCATCAAAGTTTACAATTTAAAATAGTCATCTTGAATTTTTCGCAACTTTACTATTTCTGAATTATTATTTAATTCTACATCGTCATAAGTAAGTAGACTTCCCTTTTTAATATCTCTTTTTGCAAAGGCTCCTTCTGTAACTATACCTATTGGTAGATGGTTACCTCTTTCTTGATCTTCTTTTGTCTCAAGACTTCCAAAAATCATCTCGCCACCTATGGAGTCAAACTTTTCTCCCTTTTTTATGTCTCTCTTTGCAACAGAGACTGTTTCTGCAAAAGGTCTTCCAAGGGGAGCAATAGATTCATCCCTAAGGACAACTGCCTTTATAATAGAAATAATTGTCTCAATGCTTGTTAGATGGTAGGGCCTATAAATTGTATAGTTTGGGCCCTCGCCCATGGATAAGTATTGCATTTCCTTGTCTATTATATCTGACTTAGGTCTTACTACTGCAAAGACTCCTGGGGCAATTCCCGTTGCAAAGTCAACAACTCCGTAGGAATTTAAAATTCCACCATCTTCCTTTAGCTTAAAGTCCTCAGCAATATTTTTTGGTTCAGTATTAACAAAGTGACAACCTCTAACATCTGGTACAAAGCCAAGGGCATTGCAAACTGCATTGAGTTCGATCATGGTATTTGTTCCATCGACAAAGGAAGTCAGCATCCTTGGATTGATTCCCTTTTTCTCTGCAGCTTCTCTTAAGCTATCTGGAGTTGCATAATTATTTAATTCATTGTTCTTTCCCTTGCCTAGGACTAGGACTTCAAAGCCACAGTTTTTAGCAAATTCATAAATTTCTACAATGGCTCCTGGCTCATCGCCCTTGGTTCCAGAATAGACTACTCCCTTTTCATCTGCCAAGGCTTTTAAGTAAGGTCCCACTGTTGCATCCATTTCTACGTTTAGGCTTACAATATCAACCTTGTTTTCTATAGCCACAAGGGATAACTTTGTACCAGTTTCTGTATCTCCAGTACAGTCCACTAGACAGTCCACAAGGGATGCTGCGATTAAGTTATTTGTAGTTCCAAGGTATTTCTTTTCCTTTAAAAGTTTCTTTGCCTCTTCCATGTCATCTGTAAAGGCAAGGTCATCTTTATCTATATTTGCTGCTTCAATAGCAGACTCTAGTGTCTTTTTATTTCTTGAGGAAAACACTATGGGATAAAAATTTTCATTTTGGCTAAGTATAGTGAAGAGCGAGCTTCCCATAATACCTGAGCCAACAATTCCAACAGAAATATTCCCAAATTCCTTTAATTTTTTCTGTAAATAAAACATTCTTCCTCCAAATTTATTACAAGATCTAATTTCAAAATTAATCACAAAAATTATTTTAATCTGATTTTACTTCTATTGCAAATTACTTTTGTAAATTTTTTTCCCTCAATATTTTTCCAAGTCTATAGCCACATCCAAAGGCAAAGTGAAGGTTATATCCACCACAGTCTCCATCAATATCAAGAGCCTCACCAATTATATAGAGGTCCTTGTATTTTTTTGCTTCATAATTTTCTGGACTAACTTCATCTAAAGAAACTCCACCTCTTGTCACTTGGGCATTTTTAAATCCAGTGTTACCTGTGACCTTAAAGCGAGATTTTAATAGAAGGCCAATAATTTTTTCAAAGTCCCCCATGGAAATCATGTTCATTGCTGTATTCTTATCCATGTCTAGTGAGTCAACAATATAGTGGATGAACTTCTTGTCAACAAGTCCCATTAAAAATTCTTCAAGGGAAAAGTCTGGGAACATGTAGTACCTGTTATAGACCATATCAAGGCTGTCTTTCTTTAAGTTATTAATCAGCGGCACTTCAATGATGTCGCCTTCTTTAGTGTTGACAGACATATCCAAGATTGGTGGACCGCTTATACCGTAATTAGTAAATAAAATTTCGCCCTCTCTCTCGTCTATGACTTTTTCATCTCTTAAGAGCCTTGCAAGACCTATTACCTTTGTCCCACTTAGGTGCTTTAAATACTTTGAATCAAGTTTTAATTGAGTAAGGGCTGGCTTAAGTCCAGTAACCCTTATCCCCATCTTCTTTAGGATTTCAAAACTCACACCATCAGACCCACTTGCTGGCATAGCCTTGCCACCAAAGGCAGCTACAACTACATCAGCTCTTAAAATCTCTTCATTAGTTATGACTTCGTAGCCCTTTTTTGTCTTCTTGATTTCCTTAACCTGGCTCTTGGTTTTCACTTCAATACCCTTTTTTTCAAGCCAATAAATCAAAATATTTAAAACAGAATTCGCCTTTAGACTTATGGGATATACTCTATTTCCATCAAGTGTAGATTCAAGACCTAAAATTCTAAAATAATTTATTAAATCTTCATTGCTAAAGTCCTCTAGAGTTCTCTTGACAAAGTCGGGAGAAGAATAATTTTTTTCTGACAAGTTCATGTTGGTATAGTTGCACCTGCCATTGCCAGTTGCCAATAGTTTCTTCCCAATTCTGTCATTTTTCTCTAGGAGTATTACCCTGTTATTTTCATTTTTTGCATTTATAGCAGTGACAATTCCACTTGCCCCTGCTCCAATTATAATTATATCCATATTATCACCCCTAAATTATATCCTAAATTCACATATTATTACAAGATTTAAGCCATTTTATGTTATAATGTCTTAGAAATTTGGAGGATTTATGAAGAATAAAATTTATATAACTGGTCACAAAAATCCAGATACAGATAGTATATGTTCTGCCATAGCCCTTGCAGAATTAAAAAACAAGATGGGTCAAGACGCTGAAGCAATTAGGTTAGGAAACTTAAACAAGGAAACAGAATTTGTCCTAGATTATTTTAAGGTTCAAAAGCCAAGGTTAAAGACTTCTATCAAGCCACAAGTTCGTGACATAGAAATTGATGCAGCCTACTGTGTAAATCCAAGCCTATCAATGGCTTCTGCTATGGATCTAATCCAAAAAAATAATATTAGCTCCCTACCCGTTGTTGATGACGACGACAACTTAATTGGAATAGTTAGTCTTTCCAACATAGCATCAACTTACATGGAAATTTGGGACGACTCCATCATCGGTAGGTCCAACACAAGCTTTGAAAATATTTTAGATGTACTTAGGGGAAAGGTCCTCTACCTTCCCGAAAAGCCAAGAAGTCTCTCAGGCAAAATGGCTGTCAAGGCTATAAAAAATCAAGACCTCATAAGTGAAGGGGACATTGTAATTGTTGGCGACGACGTAAAGGACCAAGAGTCTGTAATAAGAAAGGGGATTTCTCTTTTAATCTTAACTATCTCTAGCAAGCTTGATGATAGACTAATGGAGCTCGCTAAAGAAAATAATGTTGCAGTAATTTCAACTGGCCTTTCAACTTTTATGGTTGCAAGACTTTTGCCTCAAGCTGTCCCTGTTGCCTACGTGATGACAAGGGATGACTTAGTTGTATTTCACAAGGACGATTTAATTGACGACGTTAGAGAAAAAATGTCCCAATCAAGATTTAGGTCTTACCCAGTTCTTGACAACAAGGGCAAGGTCATAGGAAATATTTCAAGATACCACTTGATTTCAAACTTAAAGAAAAAAATTATTCTAGTGGACCACAACGAAAGAAACCAATCCATTGACGACATAGACTCAGCAGAAATAATTCAAATTGTGGACCATCACAGGGTGGCAAATGTGTCCACGTCTTCCCCAATTTATTTTAGGAACGAACCTGTGGGATCAACTGCTACAATTGTGTCAAAGATGTTTTTTGAAAATGGAATCAAACCATCTCGTGAAGTTGCCGGACTTCTTTGCGCAGCAATTATATCCGACACTTTGTTATTTAGGTCACCTACTTCAACAGAAACTGACAAGTATGTATTAAATAAGATGAAGAAAATTGCAGCCATAGATGTTGAAGACTTCGCCATGAAGATGTTCCGTGCAGGTACAAGCCTTGAAGGTAGAAAACCTGACGAACTTTTAAAGTCTGATGTCAAAAACTTTTCTATTGAAGGGGTTAATGTTAGGGTCTGCCAAATCTTTACCATGGACCTTGACTCCACAGCTTCTGTAGAAAATGACCTCAAGGAAGCCATGGAAAACTTTGTCGCTTCTTCTGATGCAGAAACTTTTGTCCTTATGATTACTGACATCTTCAAAGAAGTCTCTGAAGTCATCTTAGCAGGATCTTTTAAAGAAGCAATTGCAAGGAAATTTGAAAAAGATCTTGTGGGAGATAAATTTTTATCAGAAGGTCTCCTCTCAAGAAAGAAGCAACTACTTCCAAAAATTTCTTCTGCTATATCAGAAGAACTCTCATAAAATTATGTAAAAAAATAAGAGCCTATCACTTCACATGATAGACTCTTTTTTTTATTTAACTTTTTAATTGTTACAAGACCCACCACAGCCACAGGACTTGTCGTCATCTTCATCTGAATGGCAACCACAAGAGTGGTCGTGGTCATTATGATCATGGTGGTGACTTTCTTCTTGGCTGTCCTCATCTATATAGACATTGACTTCTTTTATACCATAAACTTTTTCAAGCTCATCAGAAAATTCTACAACAGTTTTTTCGTCAAAGCCATAGATATAGACTTCGCTTCCATAATTTAGGATTTCTAATTTTAGGATTCCATCATCATAAAGGCTTAGGCCCATAAAGTTTAGTGCCATATCGCCAATAAGATTTTTAAGAATCATTTCTTTAAAGTCTTCATCTACAATACCTTGAAGGATATATTCATATCCATTCTCATCAGAATAAACTGCAAAGTCATCAAGAATTTTCTTCGACTTCTTGTCTTCTTTTAAGATCGTAATTTGATAGGAATCGCACCTATTTAAATAAATCCTTACAAGGTCCTTAAGGTGTGAAAGGTCTATGTTCTCATCAATAAAAACATCATTTTCAAAATTTATATAATACATCTTATCCCTCCTACTTAGTCAAGAGATAGAATTCAACATAGGCATTCTCAATATTGTCTTCATTTCCAAAATAAATATTTGTGAAATAAATTTTAAAGTTATCGTCCTCTATCGCTAGGTCATCAAGTTTTATTTCATCTTTAGTTTTCTTTAGGGTCTTTAACTTATCCCTAAGAGCAAGAAGGTCAATTGTCTTTTGCAGCTCGTAGTCATCCTTAAACTTCTTATAAATATTTATTTCCTTCTTCTTTCTCTCAAACTTGTAATCTCCACAAGTGGAAATATGATCAAGAGAATAGACAAAAATCATATTTTTGTAGCCTTCTATGTCAATATTAAATCCAAGATCTCCCTTTTCCACAATATTGTCTGTGTAAGAGTATCCAAGATAGGAATGGTTTTCAACCTTATTAGAGAAACCAAAAACTTTTGTAAAGTTCTCTTCGCTGAGTTTAAAGTCCTTTGGAAGATAGTTTAAGTCTTCTATCCTATCTCGCTTATCCATGTAGGACACTATATCAATTATTTGGTTCTTTGCAGAGCTGTCAATATTTACATCAGACCTTATTCCCTCTCCTGCAATCATGTTATTTTCCTTTAACAATTTTTCAAATCTTGCATTTTGTGACCTAAGACTCAAGCTTGTTGCTGATGCAGGTCCAATACCTGTAATTAAAATTATTGCAGCAAGAAAAATCGGTACAGTGATGTTTGAATTTTCCCTATAAAAAATATAATAAATTAGAGATAAAAATACCCAAAGTCCTCCTGCAATAACGATGTACCTGTTTTCAGTTAGTCCATACTCACTAATTCTTAAGTAAATTGCAAAGAACATCATGCCAAGTAGTGGGAATAAACTTATTGGAAAAATTATCTTTAATTTGTTTATAAATCCAATGGAGTCCACTCTTGATAAGAAGAACAAGTAGACTACCGAAAAAGCTGCAAACCAAATTACAAGATTTACTATTAAATTATTTGGAATTTGCCAAAGAGCTAGAATCTTTATAAAGTAAGCCAGTAGAATCAAAGTGTAAATAATCACAAGAGGTGTGATTATATATACCAAAAGAATTCTAAAGGGCTTTGGATACTTGTAGTCTGTGAAGGAATCCCTTACCTTTGGAAAGTCTTGGAAAAAGGTTATTACATTAAATAAGATAAAGGAAAATATTCCAATCCTCAAGTAGACTAAGGATCCAAAATCAAATTTAAAAAGTGAGTCCAAGGCAAAAACTATGCTTGATATTCCTATAAAAACTATAAAGCTATAGATATTTGAAATTATAAAGGCTCTTAAAATTTTTGCTACATAGACAACATAGTCTTTGTGATAATTAAATTTTGCTACAAAGGAAGTTCCCACAACTAAGAAGGCAATCAAGGTAAAAAATACAAAATTGTCATTATAGTTTGATAGGGGTCCTGCCTTATCATAAACTAGCTCATAAATTCCATAGAGTATAGGCAAAGTTATGACATAGGAAATTACTTTTAATAAATTATTATTTTTTAAGTTTTTTAGGTCATAATAATTTCTAAGTCCCTCGTTAAAAAGTTTTATAAAAGCATATAAAAAAATTGCAAAGGCAAAGACCAAGCCATAGGAAATCATCTTGTTGTTAAAGTCTTCTGCATATTTATCATAGGTAGCCATAATAAAAAATATGCTTGCAAGTGTTGCTGATGTTATTGTGAAGGGAAACCTTTTAAAGGTATCTTTTATACTTTTAAAATTCAAAATTTTTAAATTTAGTTTCTTCATAACTACCTCCCTTTTTTTATAATATACTAAAGGCAAGGATTTTTAAAGAATTTAGATAAAACTTTTGTCATTGTATCCACTTTGACATATTTATTTTTTGAATACAATTTTTCCTTCAGAAATTGTATATAGGACTTCTCCTCTCAAAGTCTTGTCCTTAAATGGAGTGTTAGAAGATTTTGATTTATATTTATCTATCTTATACTCACTTTCTAAATCTATTATTGCAAGGTCTGCAATCTTACCTTGGCTAATTTCTCCTCCCTCAAGTCCATAAATTCTTGCTGGATTGGTAGACATAAGTTCTATTAACTTCATTAGACTAATTTCTTTTGTCAAAACTAGATTTTCATAGCAAATAGAAAAGGAAGTTTCTAGACCAATAATCCCTGATGGAGCCTTAGTGATCTCCTTGGATTTTTCTTCGGCAGTGTGCGGTGCATGGTCAGTTGCAATTATTTCTATTGTTCCCTCTTTTAAGCCCTCAATAATTCTAAGCCTATCCTCTTCACTTCTTAGAGGAGGATTCATCTTGGCAAGACTTCCATATTCCAAAACTGCTGAGTCATTTAAGGCTATGTGGTGGGGTGTTACTTCAGCATAAATATTTGCTCCCATTTCCTTGCCAAACTTAACAAGGTCAACTCCTAGTCCTGTAGAAATATGTTGGATAGAAATTTTTGCACCTGTATAAATTGCCATTGCCACATCCCTAGCTATAAAAGATGTCTCTGCAATCTTTGGAGATCCATAAATTCCAAGTTTATCAGAAACTTCTGAGTGGTTTATTCCGTTTTGCTCAATTAGTTCTGGATCTTCTTCGTGGAAGGATATTATTGCGCCAAGTTCCTTTGCCCTGTTCATTGCTTCCAGTATAAGTTTTGAATTCCTATTTGGGATTCCATCATCTGTGAAGGCAAGAGCTCCCCTCTTAAAGTTTTCTTCCATATCAACAAGTTCCAAGTCTCCAAAGTTTCTTGTAAGAGCTGAAACAGTAAATACTTTTAAAGGAAGGTCCCTCGCTCTTTTGTAATGTTCAATAATTTTTTCTTTTGAATCAATTTTGGGACTTGTGTTTGCCATTTGGACTACACTTGTAAAGCCACCAGCTATAGCAGCTTGGCTTCCTGTAACTAAATCTTCTTTGTGCGTTTGACCAGGGTCCCTAAAGTGAACATGGACATCAATAAGTCCAGGTACAACAATTTTTCCTCTTGCATCAATAATTTCTTCATTGCCACTTGAAGCTTCAATGTCCTTTGCAATCTCTGCGATTTTTCCATCTTCAATTTTTATATCTAAAACTTCATCTCTTTTAGATAGAGGATCAATTACTCTTCCACCCTTAATTATCATAGTGCCTCCTTTATTTTATAAGTTCATAAAAAAATCTACATCCTAAAAAAAGACGAGGTCCACCCTCGCCTTTTAAAATATTTTTATTCTTCTTCTGCCTCTTCTTCGTCTTCGTCATAAATTTCTAAATCATCAAAGTCGAAGTCATCATCATATAATTCAAAATCAATGTCGTCATTTTCATAAACATAATCTTCAAGATCAGCAAGATCTTCTTCAATAATGTCTACATAGTCTTCGATTTCTTCACGAGATTCTCTCATTTCATCAATAACGTCACTTAGGATATCTACAAGTTCAGAAATAATTTTTCCTTCATTTGTTGTAGTGTCTAAGTCATAACCATCACAAAGACCTTGTAGGTAAGATATTCTCTTTAATAAATATTCCATAATTCCTCCAAATTAAACTCTAGACATATATTCGCCATCTCTAGTGTCAATTCTTATCATATCGCCTGTATTGATAAATAGTGGCACATTAAGAGTAAAGCCTGTTTCAACTGTAGCTGGTTTAGATCCACCACTTGATGTATCTCCCTTAACTCCTGGTTCAGTTTGAGTAACTTCTAACTCAACAAAGTTAGGAGGAGTTACCCTAAATGCCTTACCCTTGTAGAAGTTAATAGTTGCCATGTCGTTTTCTTTTATAAAATTAAGTGCATCTTCAACCATATCTTTTTCTAGTGGAATTTGTTCGTAAGATTCTTGATCCATGAAGTAATAAAGTTCACCATCAGAATATAGGTATTGCATTTCTTTGTTTTCAATAACAACTTTTTCAAATTTTTCAGATGGGTTAAATGTAGTATCTCTAATTCCACCAGTAAGTACTGATTTAATTTTACTTCTTACAAAGGCAGCACCCTTTCCTGGCTTAACGTGTTGGAAATCAATAACTTCCCAAACATCTCCATCCCATTCAAATGTAAGTCCTTTTCTTAATTCTCCTGCGTTGATCATATTATCCTCCATATTTAAGTATTATCTTCTATGTCATAGTAGTTAAGTGAAATTGGCTGAAATTTTATGTATTCAGGCAACAAATAACCATAGATCCTGAAGACTTGTGAAGAATATTTAACTCCTATACCTGAGTTTCTATCATATAGGTCTATTAAATATCCTTTTAAAGTACAAGTATTAGCAATTTGTGCATTTTCCTTTAGAATAATTATACCAGATAATGTATTATCATTAAACATTACTTTATCATTTATTATGAAAATTTGATTGGGGCTTCGCGATAAAATTTTTAAAGTCCCTGACCTTTGAATTATTATTTGTTTACCAGTCACATCATAGAGTGGGTTTAGTTTCTTGATGTAGGATCCACTCTCTTCATCATAAACTTCTACTTCTTCAAAAATTGTATATTTATCATTTTTTAAATCATAAATAAAATCTCCATCAAGAATAACTTTTTTATTATTCTTATCTGTCCAATTATCATTAGCGAATTTTTCTCTTAGGCTCGAGAGGTAATCTAAGTCAACTTTAGAAGAGTTTAAGACTCCATCTTCTTCCTTATAAATTTTATTTACATAATGGCCCCTTAGTCTTCCACCAAGAAGGGTGTTTTTATATTTTATTTCACTCTTTAAGCTCACCATGTCTATAAGGCTTTTATTATCATCTTGATAGTCTTCTCTTTTGAAGTTAAGACTTAAGACTTCAGTGTCCTCTGGTATTTTTTCAATTCCTAATTTTTTTGCACTATCATTTAAAATATAATTCTCCAATTCTTCTTGAAAGTCATCTTGAGAAACTTTTATATTTAGTGTTGACTCAAGAGCATAGTTTGCTTGGATTGACTCCAACCTATTTTTACTTATGTAAGTAGAACCTGACATGTAGGAGTAAATAAAATAAAAAAAGATTGCAAGAAGGCCAATGAGTAAAATTGTAAAAATATAAATATATCCTTTTTTTCTTTTACTCATAAAGTCTTGACCTCTTTGCAATCTTTCTTATAATTTCTTCTTTATCCTTGTATCCAATTTTTACCGAAAAACAATCTCCTTGGTCTTCAATAGAGAAGGAAGATATGTTATCAATAAGAGCATTAACTCCGTCGCTGCGAATGTCATTTCTCTTCTTTAAGCTATCTATTAGGATGGAGTACCTATAAAGCTTGTTGTCCTTTAGACCAAAGGACACGTAATTATATTTTTTCCCCTTGGGCTGAATAAAATATATGTCTCCGCCTACTTTTGTGTAGTAGTCACTAGTAGTAATTTCATCCTTTATGTACTCAGTGGCATAGGACAGGTCTGTTGAAATATTTTCATTTTCATAAGTTTTTGTAAGAGCCTTTTGAGATACTCCTAAAATTGATGTAATCACCATGCCAATAATTAGGAGCATAGCCATAGACATCACAAGTTCAATTAGTGAGTAGGCCTCCCTTTTTGAGGTAAACCTCCATCTTAATTTCTTCATCAGAACCTCGTCTCTTTCCTCTTAAAGTTATGTGGTTTAACTTATCACTGGAATCATTTTGAATTTCTATTTTAAATTTATCATCATGATTATCTCCAGAATCAAAATTAAAATTCAAGTCCTCATTGTTGTAAGCACTGCCAATTATCTCTTCCATCCTCGATGACATAAGATTTATAAGTTCTTCCCTTTCTCCAATATATGATTGGTTCTTTAAAAGACTTATTACATTGGGAAGGATTGTCGACGCAATTAATGCCAAGAGAGCAATTGAAAATAAAACTTCAAGCATTAAGTGTCCTTTATTTTTATTCCTTGATTTCAATAAAATTCACCTTACCTGTAACTGGCTGAATTGTAATCTTATACTTCTTGTTTACAACAGAAAAATTAATTGTTCCAGCTGATGACTTTTCTTCCAAGTAAGAAGGCTTACCCTTATTAGAGAAAGTAATTTTATCCAAGTTTGTAGACTCAAGCTTTACAAGAGAATTAAACTTAACAGTTTTTGTCTTCTCTCCAAAATTTATTGAGTAACCTTCATCGCTTAGATTCATTGATGTCCTTATGTTATTTATTTGAGAATAATTTTTCAAGAATTTTAAATCAAGAGCCAGTTCCTTAACTTGTTCCCTTGCTTGAACCCTATCTCTAATCTTAAAGTTAAGCCCACCAATGCTTAAGAGAAGTAAAATTATTCCTATGCAAATTACAAGCTCAATTAGGGTAAAGGCTTCGTTCTTCTTCATGGTAATCAACTTCTTTTATAAAGATAAGTAAGTCCTTATTGTCTTCTGGCGTAAAGTAAATATAACTCATGTCATCTTGATACAAGTCTATCCTAGTCCAATTGTTTTCTAGAATTTCTCCCCTATAAGGCAAGTAGTTTCCAGCAATATTTATAGTCCCCATCTCTTTAAAGGATTTATTTGGAAGATAAATAGATAAGGATACACCATTACAGTGTCTATCAACTCCAAGCTTTACAAGGTCTTTTAAATCTCTCTCACTTACATAGACAGATGTAACTTTATCTTCTGGATAATAATCTAATTTTATACCTTCACTTTCAACAAACTTTAAGCCTTCATCTTCCTTATTAAAGGCAATATCATATATGCTCTCGCTTTTCTTTTCATTAGATAAATTTGAAGGACTCTTTGCAAAATTATTTTTATTTAAATTATTTATTTTTTCTTCCTGTCCCTTAATTTGAGCTTTTCCTTTATTGTTTGTCTTCTTGCTTGCCTTGGTTTGCTTTTTATTTTCTATATTGATGTTTTTCTTTGTATTGGTAATCTTTTCAGCTTTAGGCACTTCACTGGCTACTTTCTTTTCTTCTTCAGGCTTAACCTCTTCTTTAAGATTATTTTCTCCAAAGTAAGCCTTCTTTAGGTCGTTATAATAAATTGCCTTCGAAGGTTTTTCAGCCTTAAACCTATAAGTGAAGTTCCCCTCGTCACTTCTTAAGATGTCAATATTTGAATAGCCATAGTAATTAGTCAGCCCTTCAATGGTATTTAAATCAAGTGACCTAACTCTTCCACTAATGATTAAACTTTCAATATCACTTTGTGAGTCCTTTGCAAAACTATCTTTACTTATATTGCTTTCACTCGAAATTTTTTCAAGCTTATCTTGTGAGAAGTCATCAAAACCCTTGTATGTAAATTCTTCTTCTATTGGGCTTAGATTTTCTTTCAAGTTTGCTTCTGAAGTGCTTTGGACTTGATCCTTTAATAGAAAATTATAAAATAAAAATTCAATAACAAGTAAAATTAAAATACTAAATAAAATTTTTTCTCTCTTAGAAAGCTTTCTGTATCCAATTTTTTTGCAAAAAACATCATAAATATCCATTTAATTTTTCCTCAAGATAATCTGCTAGTTCCTTGTGCAACTTTGTGTTTGGGTGGATACCATCGATTAAATCTTCTTCTATATAGTTAGACTTTGCATAGTCATAAAAAGAAACAAGCTTATAATCCCCTTGGGTTTCCTTCAAAATCCTATCAAAATCTTCAATTTTTTTATTTACTGATGTGAAGTTGATAAAACTCTTATAAGCTTCGTCAAGATTTAAAAAAGAAGTAGGATAAGGAGTTATAATTATAATTTTTCCCTTATTCTCCTTTAACTTTTCTACAATTTTGAAAATATTATTTAAAACATGGTCGAGAGACTTGCCGTTGTAAAAATCATTTAAACCAATACAAATTAAATTAACATCGTAGGGAATTAAATTGTCTAGACTCAAAATAAGTTCATCAGTGGTTAATCCGTTAACCCCATAGTTATCTATATCGTAACCTTTTCCCGCTAAGTAATAAATTAAGGATTTTCCTCCAACTAAAAATCCCTCAAAAATAGAATCGCCTAAGGCACAAAACTTCATAAGCCCTCCTACAAAAGTCCTTCTTCCAAGAAACTAAAGTACTTGTTGTCCCCAATAATTATGTGATCCAAAATATCTATTCCAATAATCTTAGAAGCTTCAAGTAAATTCTTCGTTAGTTTGATATCTTCCTTGGATGGACTTGGATCTCCCGTTGGGTGATTATGTAGTAAAATTATGCTGTGAGCATTGTCAGATATAGCAGCCCTAAATACTTCTCTAGAATGAACTATGGTCATGTTAATAGTTCCCTTAGAAATTTCTCTAATAAAATTTATTTCCTTTTTTGTGTTTAAGGTCATAATTCTAAAATGTTCTTGTTCCAGTACACTCATTTCGCTTAAGACATAGTTTGCAGCTATGGACGGTGAGGTAACTCTTATTTTGCTTCCATTGCTTGAAACAGCAAGTCTTATTCCCAGTTGAACTGCAGCAAGAATCATTGCGGCCTTAGCTTCTCCAATTCCATCGACTTCCATGAGGTCCGAAAGGCTAGCATTTTTAAGAGAGTTTAAACCATTAGAATCATTAGCTGACCTAAGAGACCTGAGAACTTTAGTCGCAGTATCAATGGCAGAGTCTCCCTTACTATTTCCTGTCCTAATGATAAGGGCAAGGAGCTCTGCATTGGAAAGATAATCAGGCCCAAACTTAATTAGTTTCTCTTGGGGCCTCTCATCTGCTGGCATTTCCTTTATAGTGTACTTTTCAAAATCTCTCTCTTTCATTTAAATCACCATAAATTAAAATTAAACAATTTAATTAAGTCTCTATTTATTTTTCCAATAGGCAGTCCCACAATATTGAAAAAATCTCCCTTTATTTCTTCAACTAATAGTGAGCCCTTCCCTTGGATTCCATAAGCACCAGCCTTGTCCTTATACTCTAAAGTATCCAAATAGTTTTCAATCTCCTCATCACTTAGGTCATAAAATTTTACAGAAGATTTTTCAAAATCTACATATTTTATCCCCTTAGATAATTTAAAAATAGCATAACCTGTGAAGACATTGTGGGTCTTTCCGCTAAGAGACCTTATCATGTCCCTTGCTTCATTTCTATCCTTGGGTTTTCCCAATAATTTTCCATTAAGTTCCACCAAGGTATCAGCCGATAAAACTATGGCATCTTCATTTTCTTTGGCAACCTCTATGCCCTTGCCAAAGGCAAGGCCCATAACTGTGGTCCAGGGTGAAAAGGCGTCATCCTTAACTTCATTTATTTCTCTTGTAATAATTTCAAAATCTATAAAGTCTCCTAGAATTTCTCTTCGTCTTGGAGAATTTGATGCTAAAATAATTTTTTCCATTTGTCCCTCTACTTAGAAATATTTGTATTATCAACTATAAACATAGAAGTAAGTCCAACAAAAAATCCTGTAAAAATTCCAAGAATTACTAAAATTGGCAGGTAGGCAAGAATCGCAGTAGTTTTCATAATAAATGAAGCTACAAGAACCTGACCTAAGTTGTGAAAAAAGGATCCTATTTCACTGATTCCAATTAAAGATAAATATTTTCTCAAAAATTTGTGGGCTAAAATCATTGAAATAGAACTCAAGATTGCACCACCCATTGAGAAAAATAAACTTGAAATTGCTCCAGTAACAAGTCCCAAAAGTATGGTTTTAAAAATAGCTACAAAAAATCCCTCCTTGTAGCCAATGGCAACTATAGTAACCAGGACAACAATATTGGATAAACCAAGCCTTGCTCCTGGAATAGCTACAGGTAGTGGAATCATGGACTCAAAAAGACCAAGTACAATACCAAGAGCACTTAAGAGGGATAAGTAAATTAACTTTGTGTTTTTTTTCATTTTATAATCATATCCAAACTATCATCACTAGGTTTATCTTCCACAATCTTAACCATAAGCCTATTAGGTAGACATATAATTGAATCTCCTGGGAGACTAATCTTGCCCATCTTCATGCAAATCTTATCCTTGCAATTAGATTCATGCATATGGACTTCTCCATTCTCAATATGGACTTCGTTATTTCCATATTGTGTATTAACATCAATATCTAAATGTGTATTTTCTTTTAATTCAACTTCCTTAAAAATTTTTCCATCAACAGTGATCACAACTTTTTTAGATGAAGAATCATTCCCCCTTGGGAGTTTGTTGGTAAAAATATAAATAAGAAAGGAAGAAATAATTATTAAAAAAATAACAAAAATATCAGCTTTTTTTATCTTATTCATAAATTTATTATAGCACACTTCTATTTACTAATGACTTAATAAAAAAAATTTTTAAAGTTTATATTTTAAAATCTTTTAACTAGACTTAAAAAAATGGTGTAAAGTTGGTGTAAAAATTTTTTAAACAAAAATACATCCACATTTTTTTATATCATTACTTTAATTTAAATAAAAAAACTCCTACAAAGTCTTAAATAATCACAAACTTGTGAAAAATAAAACTCTGTAGGAGTAATAAATTTTGTGGTGCTAAAGATGGGACTTGAACCCATACGATCTTTCGACCGCCAGATTTTGAGTCTGGTGCGTCTGCCAATTCCGCCACTCTAGCAAAAAATAAAAAAGAAGTGCCAGGCACTTCTAAATATTGTGGGGTGGATAGTGGGAATCGAACCCACGATCTTCAGGACCACAATCTGACGCCTTAACCAGCTAGGCCATATCCACCACGAACAATACATATATAATAGCAAATTAAAAATGTATTGTCAATAAACATTTATAAGTTCTCTAACTTTTCTTTGAGATTCTTCAAGGCTCTTGCCCTGTGAGAAATTTCATTTTTTTCTTCGTGAGACATTTCTGCAAAAGTTTTGTCAAAGCCATCTGGTATGAAGATGCTGTCGTAACCAAAACCATTGTCTCCTCTTTCCACTTCTGAAATCCTTCCTTGGCAAACTCCTTCAATTGGAATTATATTTTTTTCAGAATCAATTAAAATTATTTGAGTTTTAAAGTAGGCTGACCTATCTTCCTTGTCCTTTAAATTATTTAAAAGTTTCTCTCTGTTTTTCTTGTCATCATGTTCCGATGCATATCTTGCTGAGTGAACTCCAGGCTCACCCTTAAGTGCATTGACAAAAAGTCCAGTATCATCTGCTAGAACTGCTAGGTCTACTCTTCTGGCCATGGCATCTGCCTTTTTTAATGCGTTGTCATAAAGAGTTTCTCCATCTTCAATAACTTCAAAATCAAGTCCTTCAATGTCAGACTTGCCAAAAATTTCTATGTCTAGGTCTTCTAAAATTTCTCTAATTTCTCTTAATTTATTTTTGTTATCAGTAGATAAAACTATTTTTTTCATAAATTTTGCTCCAAAATTTCAAAATAATCAAAAATTTCTCCAATGCCTCTTTTGGCTCCAAGTAAAAATTCATTTAACTCTTCAATAGAAAAAGTATCTTTTTCTCCCGTTCCTTGAATTTCTATAAGTTGGAAGTCGTCATTCATCACAACGTTTAAGTCAACATCTGCATTAGAATCTTCTTTAAAATCCAAGTCAACTAGCTTTACTCCATTGACCTTGCCAACACTAATAGCTGCAACTTTTGAAACAATTGGATCTTCTTCAAACTTCTTGTTCTCTAAAGCTTTTTTAACTGCAAGTTTAAGGGCAATGTAGGACCCTGTTATTGCTGCTGTTCTTGTTCCTCCATCTGCAGATATGACGTCGCAGTCAATCCAAATAGTCCTCTCTCCAATTTTATCTAAATCTATACAAGTTCTTAAGGCTCTTCCAATCAATCTAGAAATCTCGCTGCTTCTTCCATCAAGTTTCCCCTTGGAGATATCCCTAACTTTTCTAGTAGGGGTTGATCCAGGTAGCATTGAGTATTCACTTGAAAGCCATCCCTTGTTCTTTCCTCTTAAAAATCCTGGAACCTTGTTTTCAATCATGGCACTGCAAATAACTCTTGTCTTACCACATTCAATTAAAACGGATCCATCGGGATGATCTAAATAATTTGGAGTGATCCTTATCTGTCTTGCTTCATCATTTTGTCTATCTTCTCTCATAATTCCCCTTCTACTTGTCTACATAGGTATTCATATAATCTACTATACCATTATAGAGTCCTTGAGCTAATTTATCAATGTAGTCAGGGTCTTTAATCTTTTCTAGCTCATCTGGGTTTGATAAAAATCCAAGTTCTGCTAAAGCTGCAACATTCTTTGTCTTATTCAAAACAATGATTGCAGGCCTATTTATAATTCCACGGTTTACTGCTCCAGTTTCTTTTATAAGAGCTTTTTGAAGGCAGTTTGCAAAATTCTTTTGAACTGTATCCTTTATTCTTACATTCTTTTCTGATGCATAAAGGACCTCTATTCCCTTGGCACTAGAATTGTCTGCACTATTAAAGTGAATTGACAAGAATAAGTGGGCATCTCCATTATTAGAAACTCCTGCCCTATCTAAGAGCTGGATGTATTCGTCTCTCGTTCTTGTTATTGTTGGACTTATTTCACTATTTGCATTCAACTTATCCATAAGTCTCTCTGCAACTAAGAGATTGACAGTTTTTTCATAAGTTTCACCGTCAAGGGCAATTGCACCTGAATCTTTTCCACCATGTCCTGGGTCAATAACAATTTTTAATTTTCCATTTACTTCAATTCTGTTTTTTATTACTCTTTTAGCCTTTTCATCTGACTTTTCAAGATCTGCTTGGTCAAAGACTTTGTCCTTATTGCCATCATTGATTTCCTTCTTTATCTTATTAGTTTCTCTCTTTTCTTGATTAGATTGAAAATAATCACTGTCAAAAATAGATTTTGAATCAATTGACTTATTCTTGGATTTAGTCTTCTTATTGCTCTTAGAATTTTTATTCTTCTTAGTGTCTTTAGAATTTTCTTTATCGTCACCGTCAACAATCGACTTAGACTTGTCAGTGCTTATCTCGGCCCTAACTTCATCATTGTTCCAGTCAACTTCATAACCAAAAGTTTCTGATATAAACCTTAAAGGAACCATTGTCTTTGTTTCTTTTCTCGGACTTGAATAAAGAGCAAGTTGAGGAGCTTGTGCATTATCTAGGCTAACTTTTTTACCATTTACACTTACACTAGGACTGTTGATCTTCATGTCGATTACATCGCCATTAAGACTTATCTTGATAGACTTGTCCTTGTTGTTCCACTTGACATCTGCCCCGAGATTTTCTGTGACTTCACGAATAGGCACAAAGGTCCTCCCTTGTTTTATGTAGGGAGAGAATTCTGTCTTCAAGAGTTTACCGTTAACTAGAACTCCTGCTTCCTTAACTTGAAACTGAGTTTTACCTATACTTACATTAAATAAATTATTGGCAAATACTGGACTTACAAGTAGTGCCAACGACAATATTGAAATTTTAATAATTCTTTTCATTTAATTCACCTAGATAAAAGTTTATAAACTTTAGTAATTAATGTCAACAATGTAACCGAATTGTAATAATTTTAAACCACCTTATAAAGCTCGTCAGGATCTGGATCTTGTAAGATAATTTCCCTGTCCTCATACTTAACTACAGCTTGCTTTTCATTGTTTATCTCGCCAATCTTTGTAACTTTTATTCCACTAGCTTCTGCTTCTTCTTTAAAGTCATCAAAATTTTCTCTATCGAAAACCATTAACATGGATCCACTAGAAATTAATTTCATTGGATTGATCTTATAAAAATCAGAAATCTTTTTTGTCACATCAAGTAGTGGAATTGTGTCAGCAAAAATTCTAATTCCATGACCTAGGGCTTTAGAAGTTTCCCACACTGCACCAAAAAGTCCACCTTCGGTGATGTCGTGCATGTGTTTAACACCATACTTGCCTGCAATTTTTGATTCTTTAAGGACAGAAATTTCCTTTGAAAGTGCTTTTGCAAACTCATATTCTTCTTTGCTTAAAATTTCTTTTACTTCCTTTTTCTCATGGGCTATTATGCTTGTTCCCTCTATTCCGAGATATTTGGAAACTGCAAGGACATCTCCTGCCTTCACTTTCTTTAGGTCGGGCCTTCTATTTTTATCAACCCTTCCAATAACTGTTGTTGAAATTACAATTTTATTTACAGCGTCAGTGACTTCTGTGTGACCACCTACAATATCAACATTTAATTCTCTTGCAGTTCTTGTTGCATCATCTACAATTTCCTTTAAGTCATCAAGATCTGCTGATGGTGGAATTAATAAGGTCATCAAGACTCCAACTGGATCTGCACATTGGCAGCTCACATCATTTACAGAAATATTTATGGCAAGAGCCCCAAGATTTTTTGACGCTCCTGTTATGGGATCAGTTGATGCAACAATAAGGTCTCCCCCAAAGTCCATAACTGCATTGTCAAGGCCTGTTCCACCGCCCATAATAACTTCTTCTCTATTTGAAACTAGCTTGTCGAAAATATATTTTTCCAACAAATCTGTTTTTAATTTTCCAATCTCCATTTTTTACACCTCTCAAGAATTTTACACTTATTTTATTTGCATTTCAAATTTGTTAAATCCATTTTCCTTGTAAAAATTCTTGCTAACAATATTTAGGTCCTTAAATTTTTTGTTAAAATAAGTCTCATCTTTAACAAGTCCCTTAACTGTTATCCTTCCCTTGTCAAAATTGTAGGAAGTTATAACTAAGTTGTCATCTTCAAGCTTTTGGATTTCAGAAATTTTTTCTATAAACTTTTTATTTCTTTCCTGAAACCTATCAGACGATAGGTCTATCTTTTCATTTTCCATTTCTTGAGAACTTATTATTTTGTTTGTGACTTCCTTTTCTTTCTTGAGCTTATTGTAGTAAAGAAGGTTGGAAGATATTAAAATCAAAATCGCCAAGGGCAGGATAAAGTTAATATAATTTTTATTCTTATTTGCCCTAATTTTCTTCTTTTCTTTAGCATTAGGAAGACTAACTTCTAAACTTTCTCCAAGATACTCAAAGTCTAAATTGCTATAAGACTTTAGGATGTTTTTTATAGTTTCTGAATCGGCAATCCTTCCAAAGGTATAAATTTTATCTCCTCCAGCAAAGTTTTCTATTTTACTTATGTGTCTGATGAAGAAATTCTTATACTTGAAGAGAAAGTCCTCTTCAACTTTCTGTTCCTCTATGTCGTAGGAAAGATTGATTATATTGGAAGCATTCTTCTCTTCAAGTTCGTTGTCTTCCATCATTATTTCGATGTTTTCATCATAAATTTTCTCGTAAGCTTTTAGCAACTTGTCTTCTACAGAAATTAATTTTATGTAACTTGCTTGTATCTCTACAAACTTACCATCTCTTGAAAAGCTTTGACCTTCTGGAAGAATTTCATAGTTTGTAACTTCTAACTTTTCCAAAACTTCCTTTAATTCTTCTAGAATTTTCTTGGGAACAAGGTCAATGGAAAGATTCAATGCCTTTGCTGTAGAATTTTTCTTGTAAAAAATTTCATAATCACTTAAATTAAAGTCGCCATAATCTTCTAATTCAAGCTTTAAAAAGTCCCTTATCTCACTCTCATCAATTTCTGGAACTTTGTAGTTGATGTGGATGATGGAAGTAGAATCAAAAATAATAAAGACCTTGTCCTTCTTTTTTAAGTCTAACTTCTTAAAAACTTTGCTCATCTTATAGAAAAAATGATGATAATCTAAAATATTCCCATCCCTATAAATCCTATAGGGCATGGGAATACTAGTCTTTTCTTTTTCACTTTTCGTCTCGTCAAAAATATTTATAAATCCATCGTTAAGTTTAATTTTTATTTTTCTGTCAAACATAATTCACCTGCAAATAAAGAAAATAATTATAGCTGTAGTCATAAAAGGTCCAAAGGAAATTGAGTCCTTAAGAGTTTTCTTTTTGAGTAAAATCAAAATCAAGGATACAATGCCGGCAATGATAAAGGAGTCACGAAATAATAAAAAGGCTTCAAATAAATTATTGGCAACTAGTCCCATGATAAAAGCATAGTAGACATCTCCTAAGCCCATCATTCCTGTAAAATAATACAATAAAAAAAATATTAATCCCATAGCAAGAGAAAACTTTATAGAAACAAGGATCCCTCCACTGATAAAATTTTTATAAATTATTACAAAGAATAAAAGTATAAAGAGGTCAAGATTATAAATATAACCAGTCTTGTAATCAAGAACTCCTATAAAACTTGCCACTATTAAAATTAATATAATTATTAAAGTCTCAAGAGAAATTTTGTACCTCATAAAAACTAAGAGGGCTAAGAGAGAAGTCAAGACTTCAATATAAAAGTTTTCTCTTCCAATTTTTTCTCCACAAGAAGAACAGCTTCCTCTTAAAAAAATATAAGAAAAAACTGGAATCATCTCATAAAACTTCAAAGTCTTATTGCAAGAGTCGCAAGAACTTCTTGAGAATATAAAGTCTTCTCCTCTTTCCCTTCTCTCAATAAAAACTTGGTAAAAAGATCCAAGGGACCCTCCAAATAAGAATACTAGAAAAGAAATAAATAAAAAATAAAAACTATTTTTCATTCTCTTCGACTAACTTCTTATCTTGAACCTTAAGTGGACCTGGACTAACTGTCACGTCGCCATCTTCTGTGGAAGTAATAGTAAAGTCCTTTGCACCATTTAAGTGCTTAGCAGGTTTCGGAATTTTTCCTCCTTCAAGATAAGGTTTTAAAGCTTCGGCACTAATATTTTTATTAGAGTCTGGATGATCAATTAAATACAAGATGCCTGCACTCTTTAAGACCTTGACATTGGCGTTATGGGCTGCTGCCTCTGCTGCTAAGTTTGTGGAGCTGTACTTCATCGCTGCAATGGAAATTAAAATCGCAATAATTGCTATTACAATAACCAACTCGATTAGGGTAAATCCCTTGTTTTTCTTTGCGTTCTTCATATGTCCCTCCTAAAATTGATTTACCATGTCAAAAATTGGAAGTGCAATAGATAGCACTATAAATCCAATTATCAATGCCATAATTATTATTAAAATTGGTCCCATTAGGCCAAGAATTTTTTGATTGCGAGAATTTAATTCTTCTTCATAGTATGAAGACATAATGGAAAAAATTTCTCTAAGGCTGGAGGACTCTTCTCCAACCCTAATCATAGAAACTAAGACTTTTGAAAAAACTCCTGCTTCTTGTGCACCCTTATAAAGGGGCTCGCCTGACTTTAACTTAAATAAAATTTCTTGATACTTTTCTTTTAAAACAGAGTTCCTTTCCATATTAGAAATTATTTCAAGACTCCTGTCTACTGTTAGACCTGATCCAAGTAAGAGGTCCATGTTAAAGGATAGGTTCATGGCCCTTGTCATCTTGTAGTAGGATGACTTTAGTAGTAAGGAATGAAAAGTCCTAGGCTTCTTTTTATGATGAATAAGTGCAATCGCTATCACAAGTAATATCCCTAAAATTAGAAAGAAATAATTTTTGTAAACAAAGTTTGAAAATCCCATTAAAATTCTTGTTGGAAGTGGAAGCAAGTTATTGTTATCGGAAAAAATTTCTCCAAAACTTGGAATGACATTTATAATTAAAAAATTAATTATAAAGATTGAAGTCAGCAAGAGGATACATGGATAAGCCATGGCCTCAATTATCTTAGACTGAGTCTTTCTCTTTTTGATGTAATAACTAGATAATTTATCAAAAATTTTACCTAGGCTTGAAGTGTTCTCCCCTACATAAACCATGTTTATCACAAGACTTGGAAAGGCTCCCGTCATCTTCATAGAATCAGATAGATCACTTCCAGACCTTAGGCTGTCTCTTATATCAGATAAAATTTTTCCCTTGCCCTTTGGGAATTGTGAAGACAAGATTTCAAAGGCGCTTTCTATATTTATACCTGAGTTTATAAAAAGAGAGAGCTGTCTAAATAAAATATAGAGATCTTCATTTTTAAATTTCTTCTTGTATTCAAAGGAATTTGATGACTCAATATTTTCTTCTATCTTTATGGGTCTAAGTCCCTCTCTTTTTAATTTTTCCTTGGCTTCCTTTAAGTTGTCAGCCTTAATATTTCCCCTAACTTTTTCACTGCCCCTAAAGGCCTTGTAATTGTAAATCATAAGTCACCAACAGTATGTATGTTCTTGTAATACTCCTCAAAAGTTGTTTCGCCATCTTCTATTAAATTTAAGATTTCATTTGATAGGGTCTTCATTCCCTTTTCTATTGCCAAGACTTTTATATTTTTTACAGATTCTCTCCTGCTTATCATTTCCCTAATTTCAGAGTCTACAATCATTATTTCAAAAACTGCCATCCTACCTAAGTAGCCTTGGTTGCACTTATGGCATCCTCTAGCCCTATAAACAAATTCATTTTTCACAAGAGGATTGGTGTTTTTAATCTTTTCTTTACAATGAGGGCAAAGTCTTCTTATTAACCTTTGAGATATAACCCCAATAAGACCTGCAGAGATTAGGTAGGCTTCAATTCCCATATCAAGAAGTCTTCCTATTGATGCAGGCGAAGATTCTGTGTGAAGAGTAGACAAAACTAGGTGACCTGTGATGGAAGATGAGATCGCTATGTGAGCTGTGTCTTCATTCCTTATTTCACCAATCATAATCTTGTCTGGGTCCATCCTCAAAATTGCCTTAAGGCCCTTTTCAAAGCTTAGGCCTGTGTTGGGATTTACCTCAATTTGATTTATCCCATCGATTTTATATTCAATTGGGTCTTCAATAGTCATGATGTTAATATCATCATCTTGAATCTTTCTTAAAAGTGTGTAAAGTGATGAAGTCTTGCCAGAAGATGTTGGACCACAAATTAAAATCAAGCCTGATGGTTGAGAAATTAATTTCATTACCTTGTCATAATTTTCTCCCACAAGCCCAATGCCTTCTGGAGTGTAAGAAATTCTTTGGATATCCAAAATTCTCAAAACTATTTTTTCGCCATTGCCAGTTGGTGTGGTTGCAACCCTAATGTCAATTTTTTCTCCCTTGAAGTCAAAAGAAAATCTTCCATCTTGAGGGAGCCTCTTTTCAGAAATATCTAACTGAGATAAGATTTTTATCCTCGTAACAAGATAGGGATAGATCTTTTTCGGTAAATCTATCAGCTTATTTAGAGCTCCGTCAATCCTAATTCTTACTATTATGTTGTCGAATCTTGGCTCAATGTGAATATCGCTGGCATTTTTCTCAATGCTTTCTCTAAGTATATAATCAAGGACCCTAACTGCCGGCGAGTCTTCCTTGTCCTCATCTTCTAAGACAATTAAGTCCTCATATTTATTATCTATGTCTTCTAAGAGATAATCTTTTTTGTCGCTCTTGTATATATCATCTAAGATTACATTTATCTTTTCTAAGGGGGCCTCTTCAAGGGAAATTTGTCTTCCTAGCTTTTCGCTGAGATTGTATTTTAGAATCTCATCGTTAATATGTAAAGAGTAGAAGACCACTAGGTCGCCTTCTTCTCTGTTGGGAGCTATAAAATTCTTTCGACAGTAATTTTCTGTCAAAATCTTTTTAATATCAAAAGAAAATTTATTCATTTTCCTCTCTCCTGTAGTCGCAAGTAGAGTTACTACATTTTATTGTTTTTTTATTTCTAGAGTTCATTTCTGTCAAGATGCTGCCACACTTTGGACACTTTTCATTAATTGGCTTGTTCCAAGATACAAATTCGCACTTTGGATATTGATCACAGCCGAAGAAAATTCTTCCTTTTTTGGACCTCTTAACAACAATTTCTCCATCGTCACAGTCTGGACACTTAACTCCAATTTTTTCAACAAGAGGCTTAGTGTTCCTACACTCTGGGAAGCCTGGGCAAGCTAAAAACTTTCCATATCGACCCATTTTTATGACCATGTTCCTGCCACACTTGTCACAGATTACATCTGTTACTGGGTCTTCAATTTCAACTTTTTCTATGTTTTCATAGGCCTTGTCGAGATCTTCCTTTAAATCTTCATAGAAGGTTCTTACAAGTTCCTTCCAATGCTTTTTGCCTTCAGCAATTTCATCAAGTTCGAATTCCATTTGTGCAGTGAATTTCTTGTCAACAAGGTTGTCAAAGTTCTCTACTAAAATTTCATTTACTGTATTGCCAAGCTCTGTTGGGACAAATTTCTTTTCTTCGAGAACCACATAATACCTACTTTGTAATGTAGAAATTGTTGGTGCATAGGTAGAAGGTCTTCCAACTCCCAAGGCTTCTAACTCCTTAATAAGTGAAGCTTCATTGTATCTTGGAGGTGGGTTTGTAAAGTGTTGTTCCTTTTGAATGTCCTTTAATTTTAAAACTTGTCCTTCTTCAAGCGGTGGAAGTTCCTTTGCCTTTTCAGGATTGTAATCATAGACTCTTAAGTATCCATCAAAGTTCAAAGTTGATCCGCTGACCCTAAAGATTTCAAGATTAGAAATTATGTCAGCTGAAATTGTATCAAAAATTGCATTCGCCATAAGTGATGCAACAAACCTATTCCAAATCAAAGAATATAATTTAAATTGATCCTTTGAAAGTGAATCTTTGATTGAGTAAGGAGTCTTTGTAACATCTGTTGGCCTAATACATTCATGGGCATCTTGAATATTTTCAGTTTTTTTGGCAGGTGCTTTGGACTTACCAAGATAGTTCTTGCCATAAGACTTTTCTATAAAATTAAGACAAGCATTTTGTGCTTCTTGCGAAATTCTCACAGAGTCAGTTCTCATATAAGTTATAAGGCCAACTGAACCTTCCTTAGGAAGTTTTACACCTTCATAAAGACTTTGTGCAACCATCATAGTCTTCTTAGTAGAAAAATTAATTCTCCTAGAACTTTCTTGTTGCATTGTAGAGGTTGTGAAAGGATTTGGTGATTTTCTAACTCTTTTTCCCTTCTTTACAGAGTCCACTGTAAACTTGTCTCCATCAATATTACCTATTACCTTGTCGGCATCCTTTTCAGTCTTAAGGTCAACCTTCTTAGCCTTATTTTTTTCTTTAACTCCATAATATTCAGCAAGAAGTTTACGTCTTCCAACCCTTAAATCAGCTTCAATTGTCCAATATTCTTCTGGGATAAAGTTGTTAATTTCTTCTTCCCTATCGCAAATTAATTTTAAAACTGCTGATTGAACACGACCTGCTGAAAGCCCGGACTTCACTTTCTTCCATAGTAGTGGAGAAATCTTATAGCCTGCAAGCCTATCAAGTTCACGTCTTGCTTGCTGAGCATCAACCAAGTTCATATCAATAGTCCTTGGATTTTTGATTTCTCTTTTTACAGTGTCCTTAGTTATTTCGTTGAAGGTAACCCTGTTCTTGTCATCTTCCTTCATATCTAATATATAAGAAAGGTGCCAAGAGATAGCCTCACCCTCCCTATCGGGGTCGGTTGCGAGAAATATCTTATCAGCCTTTTTTGCTTCAGCCTTGATTTCTTTAATAAGGGGTCCCTTGCCATATATGTTCATGTATTGTGGTTCAAAATCATTTTCTATATCAATGCCAAGCTTTGACTTAGGTAGGTCTCTAACGTGACCTACAGATGCAATTACATTGTAATTTGTGCCAAGCATCTTTTTTATTGTTTTTGCCTTAGTGGGCGACTCCACTATCACAAGATTTTTTGCCAAAATATCATCTCCTTCTTCCTCTTGTCTATTTTAAAATTTGAAATTCATTCATAGAAATTTTTTCAATAATTCCCTTAAGTTCCAACTTAGTCAATATCTTATTTATATAAAATACCTCATTATTTAAATTAATGCAAATATCATTTGTGTTATTTATCCCCTTTTCAATGAGATTATAGACTGCCATCTCTTCAAGGTCTAAGTCAATCTTTTCTTCCTTGTCCTTCTTAGACAGGATACCTGGATAGAAATCTAGAATATCTTTTATCTCAACAAGAGGTATAGCTCCATCACGTATCAACTTGTTAGTTCCAACTGAATAAATAGAAGTAATATTTCCTGGAACTGCAAAGACTTCCCTTCCTTGTTCTGCTGCCAGCCTTGCAGTTATAAGACTTCCTGACTTGTCCTTGGCCTCAACGACTACGACAGTTTTTGAAAGTCCAGATATTATTCTGTTTCTCATAGGAAAAGTAAATTTGTTGGCTTGAGTCCCAAGAGGAAACTCACTAATGACAGCTCCTTTCTCAGAAATTTCTTCATAAAGAGCCTTGTTGGACTTTGGATAAATAACATCTATCCCTGTGCCCAAGACGGCAATTGTGTTTAGATTATTTAATAAAGCCCTCCTGTGAGACAAGGTGTCAATCCCATAGGCCATTCCACTTACAATTGTAAAGTCATAAAATCTAAGATCGTCGATTATCTTATTTACAGCCATGTTGCCATAAGATGAGTGTGACCTGGCTCCTACAAAGGCAATGGGATTATAAATTTTTAAATTTCCCCTAACATACAAGACAGAAGGTGGGTCTTCAATGTACCTAAGTTCATCTGGATAGTCTTCATCAAGAATAGTGACTATGTGAACTCCAATTGATTTTATTTTTTCACTAATCTTTTCTATTATAAGATCGAAGTCCCCAGCTCTTTCATCTAAGCGATTGGCACTTCTCTCTGAAAGAACATGCTCTTCTAAGAAGTCTAGCTTATAAAAATCTTCAAGAGGAAGGTTTTTATCCATTAAATAATCTAGGACTTTTAGAGAATTTTCGCTGGAAAAATTTATTGCATTTAAAAAAATAAGTAAGTCTCTTTCCTTCATTTTTCTGCTCCTAGTTGCCCCAGAATTTTTTATCCATAGTTCTGTACTGGATACTTTCTAATACGTGATCTTCTTTTATATTTTCGCAGCCATCCATGTCTGCAATTGTCCTTGCGATTTTTAAAATTTTGTTGTAAGTTCTGGCACTCATCCCATACTTCTTAAAGGCAAGTTCAAGTATATTTTCAGAGTTTTTATCGAGAGGGCAATACCTCTTTAATTTATTTTCAGGAATTTCAGAATTATACTTAAAGGACTCATCTCTAAACCTATCCTTTTGAATTTCTCTAACATATTTGACCCTGTTTCTTATAGCTTCAGAAGATTCACCAGACCTCTCTGAAGAAATGTCCTTGTAATTAACCTCTGGCACTTCAAGATGGATGTCAATCCTATCCAAGAGTGGGTGAGAAATTTTTGAAAGATACCTTTGAATTTCATAAGGCGAACAAGTACACTCGTGAGTCTTTGAGTTATGATAGCCGCAAGGACATGGGTTCAAAGCCACAACGAGTTGGAAGTCCGCAGGATACTTAACATTTGCGTTGGCACGAGATATTATTATGTCCTTTGATTCCATTGGCTGACGCAAAACTTCTAAGACTGACTTAGAAAATTCTGGCAACTCATCTAGAAACAGAACGCCCTTGTGGGCAAGAGAAATTTCTCCAGGCTTTGGTATCCTTCCTCCACCTATCAGTGAAACTGCTGATGCTGTGTGATGAGGTGACCTAAAGGGTGGCTTAGTTATTAGTGAGTTGTCGTCTAAGAGTCCTGATATAGAATAAATTTTTGTAACTTCAATGGCTTCTTCAAAGTCAAGCTCTGGCAAGATTGTTGGAAATCTTTTTGCCGCCATAGTCTTACCTGAACCTGGTGAACCTAAAATTAAAATATTGGACTTTGCTGATGCAGAAATTTCTAAAGCTCTCTTTAAATTTTCTTGACCCTTAATATCAGAAAAATCCATATCATAAGAAACCTTTTCCCTCTTTAGGCTACCAATACATCTTTCAATTTGAATTTCACCCCTTATAAAAGAAACAACTTCTTCTAATGTCTTTACAGGATAAATTTCAACATCAGATACTATGGCACATTCCTTACGGTTCTCATAGGGAACAATGAATTTTCTATAGCCCTTCTCCCTCATAGATATAACCATGGGAAGGGCTCCTTGAATTTTATTTATCTTGCCATCAAGAGCAAGCTCTCCCATGTAAACATAGGGTGAATAGTCCATCTCAAGACTCTCATCACAGCTCAAGAGACTCACTGCAATGGCAAGGTCTAGTTGTGTTCCATCCTTTCTAAGGTTGGCTGGAGCTAAATTTATTGTAATTCTCTTTTTTGGAAAGTCGAAGCCAGAATTTTTTATTGCCGACTTAACCCTCTCTGTTGATTCCTTGACGGCAGTGTCAGCAAGTCCAACTAAAATAATTTTTGGCATTCCATTTGATAAGTCTACTTCAACGTCAACTGGATAGCCATTAAGTCCAGTTAAGGTGCAAGTTTTCGTGCAAGAATACATAAGCCCTCCTTATCTATGTAAATTAAAATTTTTTCTTATTTATATTTTAGCAGAAAACCTTTACAAATTCTAAAATAATTAAAAAAAGCCAGGCGAATTTACCTGGCTTCATTAAATCTAAATATTTTATTTTTCAACTGTAACTATTACTTCTTTATCTACTCGTTTTTCAAGATCTAAAAAGCGCTTAGTCATTTCCTTATTATTGAAATCTATTTGAGCATCACGTGGGATTCCTTCAGCCGTTTTTATCGTGCCCTTGGAGTTTATGAGTTTGTAGAGCCCATCATACATTTCATATTCACCCTTCTTTTGCTCAAACTGTTCATAAAACTTAATGCATCCTCCGAAAACTTCATTACCTGATTGGACAATTTTTTTGTCGCATAAAGCATAGCCAGGTCTCCAAGTTAGTTTTTTAACCACAAGTTCTTGCATAAGATCATTAGGTATCTTAATTGTAACCTTTGGGTTTCCAAAAGTGAAAGTTGTGTAGGCCTCCTTATTAGGATTTACTTTTGCTTTCTCAAGAACTTTTGCATCATCTTCCGCCTTAGTCTTAGCTTTTGCTTCACTTGCCTTAAGTTTATTGAGACCTTTTAAATCAAAATTTGGAAAAGTATTATTTGTAGGAATAGCAACTGACTCTTGGAAAACTTTTAAAATATTGTCGCTTCCCCTTAGACTAGGATCAAGCTTCTTTAGGCTTCCATCTGAGAACTCATACCTAACTAAGACTCTTCCATCTTCTTGGTAAATATTAATAGCTGGAAAAAAAGCTTTCTCATCTTCTGTGCCAATGGATCCCACAAGACCATTCATAGTGCCTTTCTTGTAAAGAGACTTGTCATAAAAGTTTACAAGTCCATCTCCAGATGAATTTTCAATTAAAATATTGTCTTCAAAATTATCTTTGACATAAAGATTGAATCCAAATTTTGAAAAATCTAACTTTTTAAAATTTGAATAATCTATATTTCTTGAGTTAAGTCCATCCCCAATATAAACTGCCCTATCATTAGGGTTCCAGCTCACAGGTTTATTAAGAGATTCTCCAACATAACGAATTGGGACATAGGTGCTGTCCTTGTACAGAATTGGAGCCACATCCATTATCTTTTTAACTCCATTAACTTCTAGATTTTTGCTTCTAACATTCATTCCGACTTCTTGGCCATTACCTGTGATCCTAATGTTGCGAGTTGTTTGGTCATAAATAACATCGAAGCCAAGAGTCTCACTGATAAATCTTAGGGGCACATAGGTGCGGCTATTGGATATAAAACCATAATAATTTGAATCACTCTTGTAGGCAGTCTCACAGTCCATTCCATCAATAACAAGTGGCGTATCAAAGTCATAGGCATAGGTCCTTGTACTTAAAAGTAAAATAAAAACAAGACCAAAAAATATTTTTTTAAATCCTCTCATAAAAATCCTCCTTCTAATTTAAAATATTTTATATATACCATTTTATCATATTAAATAAAAGAAGTTCACTCATTAGTAAAATATAAATTTTTATTATCTATTTTATTCACTGTACTAAAAAAGCTCCCTACTTTTTATAAGTAGAGAGCTTTCAAAAAACTTTTTAAATTATTAAATTACAAAGTTTCCTTCTTTAAAGATTTGTACTTGATCGCCATTTTCTTTGACTCCAATTATTTCTGTTGTTTCATCGCCCACCATGAAGTCAACGTGAGTTAGGGAGTCGTTCATTCCCCTTTCCTTCAATTCTTCTATTGAAAGTTTTTCTCCTCCTTCAAGACAAGTTGGGTAGGACTTGCCTAGGGCAAAGTGACAAGATGCATTTTCATCATAAAGTGTGTTATAGAAAAGAACCTTCCTCATGGAAATTGGTGTATTGTAAGAAACTAGGGCAACTTCTCCAAGTCTCTTTGCTCCTTCATCTGTGTCTAAAATATTTTTCAAATATTCTTTGCCAGCTTTTGCATCATAATCAACTACTTCTCCATCTTTGAAAACTAAATAGAAGTCTTCTATTAAGTTGCCGTTGTAGTTAAGTGGTAATGTTGAATAAACTTTTCCGTTAACTCCATCCAGTCTTGGTGCAGAGAAAACTTCTTCACTTGGCATGTTGGCTATAAATTCTTCTCCATCAGAATTTACATCTCCTGCTCCTGCAAAGATGTAGCCCTTTGGAAGTCCAACTTCAAGGTCAGTTCCCTTTTGAGACTTATAAATTAATTTTTCAAACTTAGCATCATTTAAGAACTTGCTGTATCTGTTTAAGTTGTCCACGTGATTTTCTAAAGCTTTTATTGGATCTTCTTCAAAAAGTCTAACTGAGTTAAAGATTTCAAACCAAAGTCTTCTAACAGCTTCCCCTTCTTCTAGGTCTGGAAAAACTTTTGTAGCCCAAGATGGAATGCTAGCTCCAACAACTATCCAAGAAACATAGTTTGCCATCATCTTTGCAGAAAAGTCTCTCAAGGCTTTGGAGTTTGCGAGATTAGACTTAAATAATTTCTCGGCATCTACTCCCTTGAAGGCATCTGGGTCTGAACCTGTAACTGAAAGATACTTTGCCTTCTTTTCCATGTAGTAGTTTTCCTTGTCAACCTTGTGCTTTGGTATGTCTGTCAAAACATCAAGACTTTCATTTTCATACTTAAGTCTTGAGATAAGTTGGTCTCTGTAATCAACTACAACTTCGCCAGCGCCAAGTTCATAGGCCTTCCTTGTGCACTCTACTGCAAAGTCTCTTGCTTCAATAGGACATCTAACAACAAGTTTGTCCCCATCTTTAATTTTTAAACCAACTTTTAAAATTAGTTCAACATATTTTTCTATATAATCTTCGACTTTAAAATTTTTATAGTCCATTTAATCATCCCTTCAATATAAAATTTATTTTTATTCAAAATTAATATACAACAAATTAAAATAAGATGCAAAAAAAGATACTACTCAAACTGAGTAGCATCTTTATAGTAAAATTATTTAGAATATTTTTTTGTCAAGAAGTCCTTAGCAACTTGTGGGAAAAGTGCGTAAGTCAATACGTCTTCATCACATCTTGCAAGGTCACCAATTTCTGCCTTGTACTTAGCAAAAGCTGGCTCTAAGTGGTTAGCAGGTCTGTCAGTAATAACTTCTGCATCACCAATTATAGATTTTCTAAAGGCTTCGTCAACGTCCACTGGAGTTTTACCGTAAAGTCCCTTTAGGTAATCCTTGATTTCATTTGGAACCATCTTGTATCTCTTGCCTGTCATAACGTTAAAGGAAGCTTGAGTACCAACCATTTGACTCATTGGAGTAACAAGTGGTGGGAAGCCCATGTCCCTTCTAACATTTGGAACTTCTGCAAGAACCTTGTCGAATAAGTGGTCTTGCTTAGCTGCAGAAAGTTGTGAGCTTAGATTTGAAAGCATTCCACCAGGTACTTGATAAATTAGTCCCTTAGGATCAACTGTAAGCATCTTAACTCTCATTGTTCCATTGTTAAGATATTTATTTTTAACTTCTTGGAAGTAAGGAGCAAGTTCATTTAGGATGTCTAGGTTAAGGTCAACATCGTATCCTGCTTCTTTTAAAACAATAGCAAGAGTTTCTGTTGGTGGTTGACTTGTTCCACCAGAGAAAGGAGAAATTGCTGTGTCAATAATATCTGCTCCTTCTTCAATTCCCTTAAGGTAAGTCATAGATCCACAACCAGTAGTTTCGTGTGTGTGAAGTTCTATTGGAATATCAATTACCTTTCTCATTGATCTAACTAGGTCTCTTGAAACAGGTGGAGTTAAAATTCCAGCCATGTCCTTGATGGCAATGGAGTCAGCTCCCATTTCTTGGATTTTTACTGCAAGTTCAGTAAAGTATTCAATAGTGTGAACTTCTGAAGTTGTATAACAAATTGCAACTTGAGCTTCAGCTCCAGCCTTCTTTGTTGCCTTTAGTGAAGTTTCGATGTTTCTTAAATCATTTAAGGCATCAAAAATTCTTATAATGTCAATTCCATTTTTAACAGAAAGCTCAACGAATTTTTCTACAATATCATCGGGATAATTTTTGTAACCTAAAAGGTTTTGACCTCTTAGAAGCATTTGCGTCTTTGTATTTTTAAAGTGAGACTTAATCTTTCTAAGTCTTTCCCATGGATCTTCATCTAAAAATCTTATGCAGGAGTCAAAAGTTGCTCCTCCCCAACATTCGATTGCCTTGTAGCCAACCTTATCAAGTCTATCAAGAGCTGGTTCCATGTCCTTGTAAGTCATTCGTGTTGCCATAAGTGATTGGTGGGCGTCACGAAGAATAGTATCAACAAATTCTATCTTTTTCATAAATCCTCCTAGGTATCTCATACGTTCAGATCATCTTATTAAGATAAGTATAACACAAATTTTTCAAATTTTTTCATACTATAACTCCTTTTCTAACAAATAATTTTTGTTATCCCATAAAATTTTTATTATATTTTGTTATTCTCTTTACAAAGTCTTTCTCATTTAGTATAATGCTATCGGCTTATAAATTATCGCGGCGAAGATTTATAAGGAGTTTGATAAAAATGGCAAAAATGATGGATCCAAAGTTCAAGCAATCAAGAAGACTTGGACTAAATGTATGCGGTCACCCAAAGGCAATGAAAAGAGCTACAAGAGGTACTGCAAGAAGCGATAAAAAACTTACTGAATACGGTAAGCAACTTTTAGAAAAACAAAGATTAAGAGCATACTACGGTGTACTTGAAAAACAATTTGTTAATCTATTCAAAGAAGCTCAAAGAACTCAAGGCCAAACTGGTCCTAACCTTGTAACATTCCTTGAAACTAGATTAGATTCTTTATGTTACAGAATGGGCTTCGCATCTTCAATCAGACAAGCAAGACAAATGGTTAGCCACTGTCACCTAACTGTAAACGGAAAGAAAGTAAACATTCCTTCTTACAGATGTCAAGCTGGCGATGTTATTGCATTATCTGCTAAAGGAAGAAAAGTTGACCTATTTAAAGAAAACTACAACACTAACATCGTTGTAAACTACCCTTACATTTCTAAGGACGAAGACTTTAAAGCAACTTTAGTTACTCTACCAAATAGAGAAGATATTCCAATAGAAATTGAAGACCAATTAATCGTTGAATTCTATTCAAAGAACATGTAATGAAAATGGAAAAGACCCTGTCAGGGTCTTTTTTATTGCTTAAAAAGTGGAGGCTTAGTCCCCCACTTTTTTAAATTTTTATTGATGTCATTACCTTCTACTTATTAAAAAATTTTTAATTCCATACTTAAGCAAGTAAAATTAAATTTAAATTATTCCATAAAAAAGATCGCATGGCCAGCATGCGACTTTTTATTTTATAAATTGACTTAAGAATATTATCACAATAACAATTGGTGATACATATTTTATACTAATATTCATCCAAGCCCTAACAAAAGGACTTTTAATATTTGCTGCTTCTAGTAAATTTTCCATCTTCCAAGCTCTCGCTGAAAAAAGGGCAATAATTAGACAGCCAATTACTAAGATGTAATTACTTTCTATATTGTCTAGGAAGGCAAAGGCTGGATCATAAAAAATTGATACAGCAGCAATGACAACTATTATTGCACTTGCAAGCATTAGGGCCTTTATTCTTTCTAATTTAAATCTTTCCATAAATTGACCTACAATTGCTTCAAGAACTCCAACTGATGAAGTAAAGGCTGCAATGTAGAAACCAAAGTAAAATAGGATTGAAAGAACTCTACCAAAAGGCACAACGTTAAAGGCAAGTGGAAGAGTTAAGAATGTAAGTCCAACTCCTTCGCCTGGTGTAAGTCCTGTTGCAAAAACTATTGGAAGAATCATAAATCCAGATAAGATTCCTGCAAAAACTAGGGCAAGACAAATAACTGATGAGTCCTTAAAGATGTTTTCATCCTTTTCTTTGATGTAAGATCCAAATACCATAGAACCCAACATAGCAAGTCCCAAGGCAAAGAAGGCTTGTCCCAAACAAGTTATAACTGAGTTAAAGGAAAATTTAGAAAAGTCTGGTTTAAATAGGAAGGTAATACCTTCTTTTGCACCTGGAAGTCTAAGTCCAAAGAAAATTATAATTATCATAATTACAAATAAAACTGGAATTAAAATCTTTGAAACTCTTTCGATTCCCTTTTGAACCCCAAGTATAATAACTGCATTGTTAAGGGCAAAGTTTATTAAGAAAAATATAAAAACTGTTGTCTTGTTAGCATTAAAGGCATCAAAGTAAGTTTGAATACTTTGGCTATCAAGACCAACAAAGTCACCCATAAAAGCACCTGCAATATATTTTATTATCCAAGCATAAATAACTGAAGTGTACCCAACAATTATAAGGGCTGCAAGTGTGTGTAAGTAACCTGCTAGATACCACTTTGTGTTTGGCTTTAAAGTCTTATAGGCATCTATGGCGGCATTACCTGTTGCATAACCTATAGTAACTTCACAAGTCATTAGGGGAATTCCTATGACTAAGATAATTAAAATATATAAAAATATAAAAATTGCTCCACCGTTTTCGCCAACTACATAGGGGAATCTCCAAAGAGTTCCTATCCCAAGGGCAAGGCCAATGGCAACCATAATAAATCCTAGGATTGATGAAAATCCTTCATTTTGTTTTGACATACGCTCTCTCCTTTTTTATATACTAGAAATACTAACACAAAAGTGATTTTTTTTAAATAGATTTAGTATATATTCCCCTTTAAAGCGACAAATTTTTTAATTTTATTTATTTTTCTTAAATTCATTATAAAGCTTATTAGTGGTATAATCTTTTTAGGTGATAATATGAAAAAAGACATTGAGTATGTAAAACTTGTTACTTCAACTAATAAACTTATCTTTGACGAAATCTGTGCCTTCTTAGAAGACAACTCCATCCCCTACTTTGTAAAAGACGAGGGAGACTACATGCGACTTATCTCTGGCTTCTCTCTTTACGAAAAGGGAATTTATGTATCAGAAGATGATTTTGATAAAGCCAATGAGCTCCTAGTTTACTTTATGAATGACAACGACACAAGCGGCGACTTATCCTTTGACTAATCTTAAATAAATAAAAATTAAGCTGAGAAATTTTTCTTCCTCAGCTTTTTTTATTGGATAAATAATTCTATTAAGTTTTTATTTATTGTGTTGGGATAAAATTTTGTAATTTGGTACTCAAGATAGCCTTCTAGGACTAGGGGATCATTGTCGCAAAAGTCTTTTACATCATCTCCCAAATAAATTCCTATGCCTCCACCATCATCTTTAGGCCCAGAGATAATTAAATTTCCCAAGTCAACTTCATTTTCATGGTAGTTTAAATGCTCTTCAAGAATTTTTTCAAAATCTTCATCAAGCTCTTTATTCTTTTTTAAGTTTCCAATTATTAAATAAGAATTCATTTTAATTTTCTAAGAAGTCTACAATGTCCTTAAAGACTTCTTCCCTCTCTTCTTCTCTAAAAATTTCGTGCTTCATCTTCTTGTAAAGTTTTGATTTTATTTTTTTGTAGCCTACTTCTCTTAAGAGGTTAATCGATGACTCGAATCCCTTCTCCCCACCGATTACTACATCATCTTCTCCGGCTATAAAGAATATATCAAGGTCAGGATTACTAAATTTATAATTTTTTGTATTTTTTAATTCCCCTACTCCTTCAAAGACTGCGAGATAGCCCCTGTTTTTAAAGACTGGAGGCATGTGAGGGTCCTTCTCTGCATCCCTAATATTATCTTTAGAATAAGACAACCAATCAAAATGTTTCTTGTCCCCAGTATAAAGCTTCTTGAGTATATAAATTGTCCTCTGTTCTCCAAAGTAAAAGTTAATAAAGTTGCCAAGGAAAATTGCTAGAGGAACTTCAGGGACATAATTTGGTGGACCTGATAAAACTATTTTCTTAATTAAGTCATCGCCCTCTTCAAGGTAAATTCTTCCAAAGACAGTTCCCAGTGAATGACCAATTAAATAAATGTCAGTTTCTGGAAATTTCTTTTTCAGCTCTCTTGTAATTGCAAGATTGTCATCAACAACTTTTTCCACTCCGTCAATATAACCAACAGAGGACAGTACTTGCCTCCAAGAGCCCTACCGTGTCCCCTGTTGTCAGATATGAAGCAGGAGTAGCCTCTCTCGTTTAAATATTTAATTAAATAATAATATCTTTCCTTGTGCTCAAGAGCTCCGTGAATAATTTGCACTAGGGCTTTTGGTTCTTCAACTGGGAAATAACCGCCATCAAGAATAAATCCATCGTAAGATTTTATTTTAACCTTCTCAAAGTTTGTAAGCTCATAAAAATCTCTTTCGTTGCCAAAGTCTAAAAAGTTGTCGTTCTTTACAACTTCATTAATAAATTCTAAGTCGCAAGTTAAATCCACTCCATCATTCTGCAGAAGTTTGTTGGACTTTCTGTAATAAATTTGTGGGATTAATAAAATAACAAGAACGAGTAAAATAATAAAATATACCATAAGTCACCTCTCAGTCATTATAACAAAATATTAAGATACTTTGTCTCCTTTAATATTTTTATTTCAATATGCTTGCATTTAAAAAGGAAGGTCTCCCTTCCCTTTTAAAATTTTTATTTAATATTAATTGTCACTGTCTTGCTTTCTTCCTTCCACTCAATGTCATTTTCTTTATCATCGTCTGCATTACCACTAGTAAGCCCGAAGACTTGACCAACATAAACTAGTGGTAAATAAATTCTTCCATTGACGTTAAGTGGTTTTGCTTCAAGGTCAATTGTCTTGCCATTAGATAAAACTATTTTATTACCATCGATTTGGATAAGAGCAGTGAGTCCATCTCTTGTGAAGGATGCTGTCCTTGTTGCATCATTCCAAATAACTTTTGCATCTAGGATTTCTGCCAAGGCTCTAAGAGGTAACATAGTCCTATTGTTTTCAATTATTGGTTTCACTTCCATGGACTTTTCTAAAGTTTTTCCGTCTTCTGTTAAAGTGTAAGTTCCACTATTGATATCAATCACAAATTTTCTAGGATTGACTTGTGTTTTTGTATGACTTACTTGTGAATTAGTCTTTACTTCAACCTTATAAGTTGGTGCCTTGTGATCTCTTACATAGTATCTTGGGAAGTAATTCCATGAATCTAAATTATTTTCTTTTTTATCTTTAGCCTCTTCAATATTTTCTTCAGGGTCTCTCTTGTCCTCTTCCTTGTCTGGTTTGTTTTTTTCTTCTTTCCCCGGTTTATTTTCATGGTCTCTCTTGTCTTCTTTTCCGGGCTTCTCTTCAGGGTCTTTATTTTCTTCTTTTTCTGGGTTGTCTTCAGGATCTTTCTTATCTTCTTCTTTCCCCGGTTTGTCTTCAGGATCTTTATTATCTTCTTCCTTGCCTGGTTTGTCTTCAGGGTCTTTTTTGTCAATTTCTTTTTCCTTTAAGACTATAGTATCTTCTGAACTTATAACATTCTTTGATTCATCAGAATAAATCAAAGTAACTTCTCCCTTGTCGCTTACTTCTACCTTATCTGCTTGAGGATTAGCCATCTTAACTTTTTCAACAATTTCAGATTTTTCTGAAGCAATTAAGGACTCAAGCTTTTCAACTGGAGTTTTCTCAGGAATTTGTGCAGGAAATTTTTCTGCAAGAGGTGCTAAAACTTCTACAGGAATTTCAACAATTCTTGATGAGCCATCCTTGAAAGTAACTTTAACTTTTCCAACGTAAGATCCTGGAGTTTTTGTATCAATTGCTTCTCTAATATCTTCTATTTTCGCTCCCTCTGGCAAGTTTTTTATATTTTCTGAAAGATTTATTTTCCCATTGTAAGGAACTTCTTCTTTGATAATGTCTTCAGCTTTTATTGTAGGAATTGGTGTAATTATATTTCCAGAGATTTTATCAATTATCTTTACAGGAACTTCAACTTCCTTGCTTGATGTGTCAGAGAAAATTAATTTTAATACAGCTTTAGTTTTTACAACTTTGGACGTATCTGCCCTAGTTTTAATTTCAACTTCAACATTGTCTGGAAGATTTGTAATTCCTTCCTTTAATTTTTCTGGACTTACATCTTCATTTAAATTGACTTCAACTTCTTTTGTAGATGGATTGTAAGAGTCTGACAAAGGTGCTAATACTTCTACAGGAATTTCAACAATTCTTGATGAACCTTCCTTGAAAGTAACTTTAACTTTTCCAATGTATTTTCCAGGAGTTTTTGTGTTGATTGGATCGCTTACATCTTCAACTTTTGCTTCAGATGGAAGATTTTTAATATTATCTAAAAGATTTATTTTCCCATTGTAAGAAACTTTTTCTTTGATAATGTTTTCAGCTCCAATTGTAGGAATTGGTGTAATTAATTTTCCATCTTCTCTTTCAATTACCTTAATAGGTACTTCAACTTCCTTGCTTGATGTGTCAGAGAAAATTAATTTTAATACGACCTTACTCTTCCCAAGTTGTGAAGTATCTGCTTTAGTTTTAATTTCAACTTTAACTTCTTCTGGAAGATTTGTTATTCCTTTTCTTAATTTTTCTAGGCTTACATCTTCATTTAAATTAACTTCAACTTCTTTTACTACCGGACTAAATTTTTCAGATTCAAAATTTCTAACAATCCTTGCGGTGAAGACTTTATCAGAATCAATTTTTACCGTACTAATATCATCGATTTTTGTATAGCCATCATACCAAGCAGTTTTCTCTGTGTATTTATGATTGTTCATATCTATAAGTTCTGGATGTTTTGGAAGATTGGTAATATTACCAACTCCACATCCTTCCCTTACAGCAAATTTTCTATAAGCATTTTGAAAATTACTAATTGAAGAATATCCGTCTTCTGGTTTAAAATTAACTTCGTAAAATCCCTCTGGTATTGGATTTTCTACTAAATCAAAATTATCATCTATTTTTAAATATTCTCCAATGTATTGAGCACGAAATTCAAGGTCTTTTGAACCTATTTCAAAATCATCTTTTACAGATTTGCTAAAATCACCATTTGATGACCAATACCAAAATTTTTTGTTATCGCTACTTATTGGTTCTGGTTTAAAATCTCCAAACTTATAGGGCCCCGATTTTTTACTTATGTAAAGATATATATTTTTTGAATTTTGAATATCTGTCAAAGAGAATTTTTTTTGAGTATCTTTTAAAGAGAGTACACCTGCCCATGTACTTTCTTGACCAACAGGATAAAACTCTACTCTAGAGTAATCTTTTTTCTTTAAACTAAAATCATAACCATCATAATCTAATTTAGGACTTGACTTATTTGAATAGAAATATGGGACATTTTGAAATTTAGATTTAAATACCAAAGGATTATCGATACTGCATTTTGATATATTTGCTGGGAATCCATAATCAAAAGGATTAACGTCTTTACCATCTTGCTTCCAGCCCAAAAACCCATGATACTTTTTCTTTTCTGGATCACTTTCATTATTGTCGGCTTTTCTCACATAGAGGACTTTCTTATTGTTTTCTTTATATTCTAAAATATTAATCCATTTTGCAGTCTTTAGTGCATAATATTCTTTACCTCTAACAACAAATTCTTTTCCAGTTTTGTCTTTATATGAAATATCACTTAATAAAACTTTTTCCCCTTCCTTATCTAAAAGTTTTCCATAATTTTTAACTCCATTAATCGTACTAGTTCCAGGAACAAAAATTATTCTCGCATACTTATCTTTAACACTATCATCTGGCATGGTTTCTCTTACAAGAGGAAGTTCTTCTTTCGCCTCAGAACTTTTTACCTCCTTAGCTTCTGCATGAATAGCTAAACTCTTCTCCAAATTATTATATGTAAAATTTTTACCAGCTGCCCATGTTGGACTAAAGCTTGAAGATAATATTGCCAAACTAGTTACTAATGAAAACATTTTTCTATTCATGATGAACCTCCAGTCTAAATAGATATGATACTCTTTAATAATGCAATTCTAAATTATAAATTTGCGAATTAACGAATTATGAATTCGTTTGCTTTATACATTGATTATAACAAAATTAAACTCTTCCTTCCATAAATACAATAAAAAAAAGCAGGTGATTGTTATAAAGCACCTGCAAATTTTTCGTTTTTGATTTTTATGAAAAGAAATTTTTTATTTACTTCCTATATCTTTTCTATAGTATGCTCCTTCGAAGGAAATTCTTTCTACATTGTCGTAAGCCTTCTTACGAGCTTCATCTAAATTTTTGCCTAAAGCTGTAATGGATAGGACTCTTCCACCGTTAGTGTAAAGGTCATCAGTTTTCTTAGTTCCATTGTGGAAGACAATTATGTCCTTGTCCACCTTATCAAGTCCTTCAATAAGTTTTCCCTTTTCATAGGATCCTGGATAGCCACCTGAACACATTATAAGTGTGAGGCAAGTTTCATCCTTCCATCTTATGTCATCTCTTTCAAGCTTTCCATCTATTGTCTTGTTTAAAAGTTCGTACAAGTCAACGTCAAGTCTTGGCATTAGGACTTCTGTCTCTGGGTCACCAAATCTTACATTAAATTCAAGGACTTTTGGCATATCATCTTCAATCATAAATCCAACAAAGAGAATTCCTGAATAATGAAGACCTTCTTTATTAAGTCCATCTTCAATTTGCTTGTAAATTTTTTCAAGATTTTCTTCTAACTTAGGGCTCGCTGATACTGGGGAATAAGTTCCAACTCCACCAGTGTTTGGTCCCTTGTCTCCGTCAAAGATTTGCTTGTGGTCCTTGGCTCTTTCAAGTGGAAATAATTTGTTATTTGAAACAAGGCAAAGTACAGATGCCTCTTCTCCTGTCAAGAATTCTTCTATAACAACTGTGTTTCCTTGGTCGCCAAAAATCTTGTCCTTAAATATTTTTTCAAGGGCGTCTACTGCTTCATCTCTGTCTTGGCAAATTATAACTCCCTTGCCAAAGCAAAGTCCATCTGCCTTTACAACTAAAGGGTAAGAAAATTCTTCAAGACCCTTTTCTGCATGTTCATAGGATTCAAAGCTCTTATATTTTGCAGTTGGGATAGAATATTTTTCTAGGAATATTTTTGTAAATTCCTTAGACTTTTCAAATCTCGCACAGGCTTTATTTGGTCCAAAAACCCTAAGTCCCTTTTCGTTAAAGGCATCAACTATTCCTGCGCAAAGGGGATCTTCTGGTCCCACTACTGTTAAATCAATTTCATTTTCCACTGCAAAGGCAAGAAGTTTTTCTATGTCTGTTGGGTCAATATCTAGGTTTTCACAGAAGTCTTCTGTTCCCCCATTGCCCCTCGCCATATAAATTTTATCAACGGATTTACTTTCCTTAAGCTTCCATGCAAGTGCGTGCTCTCTTCCACCATTTCCAATTACAAGTACTTTCATTTGGCCTCCTAGTGTCTAAAATGTCTTATATTAGTAAAGACAAGACAAATATTATTTTCATTTGCATAATCTATAACTTCTTGGTCCTTAACGGATCCACCTGGTTGAACTATTACATCAATTCCTGCCTTGTGAAGAAGTTCTATTGTGTCTCTAAAGAAAAATCCATCTGATGCAAGGACTGCACCTTTTATCTTTTCTCCAGCCCTTTCAATTGCTTCTTCTACTGCCCAAGACCTCTTTGTTTCTCCTTGACCAAGTGCTAGCGTTCCCCCATCCTTGGCAATAACAACTGAGTTTGAAAAAGTTGTCTTGCAGCAAGTAAAGGCAAATTTTAATTCTTCGAGTTCTGTTTCACTTGGCTTCCTATTTGAAACGAAGTCAAGTTTGTCTTGGTCCCAAATCACATCATCAGAGTTTTGGATAATAATTCCATTAAGGACTTGTTTAAATCTAAAAACTGGGTCGTAAAGTTTTTCAAAGTCAGGGATTTCTATAAGCCTAATATTTTTCTTCTTAGCTAAAAGGTCATAGGCTTCCTTAGAAAAACTTGGTGCAGCTACAATTTCTAAGAAAATTTTTGATAAATGCTCTGCAGTTTTTACATCAACTTCCCTATTTAGGGCAATGATTCCGCCAAAAATTGATTCGTCATCACATTCATAAGCCTTTACAAAGGCTTCTTCAAGACTATCTCCTGTTCCAATTCCACAAGGGTTAGTGTGCTTAATAGCAACAGCAGCTGGTTTTTCAAAATTTATAACTGCATTTAAGGCAGAATACATATCATTTAAGTTGTTGTAAGAAACTTGTTTTCCATGAAGAACCTTGTACTCAATCTTGTCTGGTGTGTAGGAATCTTCATAGAAGGCTGCCATTTGGTGTGGGTTTTCACCATATCGCAATTCTTCAACAAGCTTGTAGGACTTGTTAATGTATCTTGGGAATCTTTCGCCCTCTCTTTTTGCAAAATAATTAGAAATTACTGCATCATAATGAGCAGTGTAGCTAAAGGCCTTGCAGGCTAAATACTCATTAAATTTTGGATCTTTTTTGTCTATGTACTCGAGTACAAGCTTGTAGTCTGCTGGATCAGTTACAATGTAGACGTCCTTATAGTTTTTGGCAGCAGCCCTAATCATGGAAGGTCCACCAATATCTATATTTTCAATCATAGTTTCGTGGTCTGCATTTTCAAGCAACTTTTCTTCAAAGGGATAGAGATTGTTTACAACCATATCAATTGTTTCAATTTCTTCTTCCTTTAAAGTTTCCATGTGATCTTTTAAGTCACGTCTAGCAAGGATGCCAGCATGAATTTTTGGGTTAAGAGTCTTTACCCTTCCATCTAAAATTTCTGGAAAGCCAGTAACCTTGTCTACAGATATTACATCTATTCCTGCATCCTTTAACTTATTATAAGTTCCACCAGTAGAAATGATTTCCCAACCTCTATTAACAAGTTCCTTGGCAAATTCAATAATTCCTTTTTTGTCATAAACTGAAATAAGTGCCCTCATCCTAACCTCCAATTACAACTTTTCCATTAACAACTTTTAACTTATCCTCGCAAAAATATTTTACAGAAAGAGGCAAAATTTCGTGCTCAATCTTTAAAACCTTTTGTTGAAGCTCTTCAGGATTCTCCCCTTCAACTTCAACAATTCTTTGCATGATAATAGGACCCTCATCTGCTCCCTCATTTACAAAATGAGTTGTGGCACCAGTGTACTTGACACCTCTTTTTATGACGGCCTCATGGACTTTTAATCCATAATAACCCCTGCCACAAAAGGCAGGAATTAATGATGGATGTATGTTTATTATTTTATTCTCATAAATCTTGGTAATTTTTTCTGGCAAGATTTTTAAATATCCTGCCAGAATGATTAAGTCAATATTATATTCTCTTAGCTTGCTTATTAGTTCTTCATCATCTTTTATAAAGAAACCAGGTATGCCTGCCTTCTCTGCTCTCACTAAACCATAAGCATCTTCTTTATTGGAAATGACAATTTTTATTTTTCCATTGATATAATTGTTTTCTGTATTGTCAATGATGGCTTGTAGATTTGTGCCACCACCTGAAATTAAAACTGCAATATTTTTAGAGGCTAAGGTCAATTTTATCTTCTCCAGCTACAACTTTTCCAAGTTCATAAAGCTTTAAGTCAGTATCCTTAAAGAAGTCAACAACTTTTTCCTTATCCTCTTGAGCTACAACAAGTGTAAAGCCTACTCCCATATTAAAGGTAGCGTACATGTCTTCATCCTTAAGATCAGCCCACTTCTTTAAAAGCTTAAATATTTCAGGAGTTTCGATTACAGATGCATCAAGCTTTGCACAAAGTCCATCTGGAATCATCCTAGGAATATTTTCGTAGAAGCCGCCACCTGTTATATGACTCATTCCCTTTATGTCTACAGTTTTTAAAAGTTCAAGAATTTCCTTAACATAAATCCTTGTTGGCTTTAAAAGTTCTTCCCCTAGAGTACAATTTAATTCATCAATTTCTTCATTTAAATCAAGCTTGCAGTGGTCAAAGACAATTTTTCTAACAAGTGAATAACCATTAGAGTGGATACCATTGGAAGAAAGTCCAAATACTATATCGCCTTCCTTGATGCTAGAACCATCGATAATCTTGTCCTTATCAACTACTCCAACAGCAAAACCTGCTAGGTCATATTGGTCTTCTTGGTAAACTCCAGGCATTTCTGCTGTTTCGCCACCAATAAGTGATGCAGAAGATTGGATACAACCTTCAGCAACTCCCTTAACAATTTCTTCCATCTTTTCTGGAATTAATTTTCCAGTTGCAATGTAGTCTAAGAAGAAAAGTGGCTTAGCGCCTTGGCATAAAATATCATTTACACACATGGCCACACAGTCAATACCAATAGTGTCGTGCTTATCAAGCATGTGAGCCAAGATAACCTTAGTTCCAACACCATCTGTACCACTACAAAGCACAGGATTTTTAATTCCATCTAGATCTAAATTAAATAAACCAGAAAAACCCCCAAGGGATGATAAGACATCCCTTGATTGAGTTTTTTTAACAATACCCTTAATTAATTCAACTTCTCTTTGACCGGCATCAACATCTACGCCTGCATTCTTATAATTAATTGCCATCTCCGCTCCTTTTATCCTTCGTAAATATATTCGGTGTTTGCAATTTTTTCTGACATATCAGACCTAAATTGTCTTAGCTTTTCCTTTAAATTGTCATCAGAAATAGCCAAAATTTCTGCAGCAAGGATTGCAGCATTTTCTCCACCATTAATAGCAACTGTAGCAACGGGTACTCCACTTGGCATTTGAACAGTGGAAAGAAGTGCATCAAGTCCGTCAAGAGTTGAACTCTTAACAGGAACTCCAATAACAGGTCTTGTAGTAAGAGCTGCTATAACTCCACCAAGGTGAGCAGCCTTGCCTGCTATTGAAATGAAAACTTGGCTTTCATCTTCAGCATTTTTTACATATTCTTGTAACTCTTTTAAGGCTCTGTGAGCAGAAATTACTTTGGCTTCATATTCAATTCCAAATTCCATTAATTTTGCAACTATCTTGTCTGCAATTTCTCTGTCGGAAATTGAACCCATTATAATTGATACTCTCATTTTTACTCCTTAAATTCCTAAATATTTTGAAACATCAAGAGGTTTTACATATACTCCATCTTTGTAGGCTCTCATGTTTCCACCACTAACTTCGTCAATTAAGACGATTTCGTCTGATCCTTCAAGTCTACCATATTCAAACTTAATATCGTAAAGGTCTAGTCCCTTTTCTTTTAAAAGGTCTTTTACAATATTTGCAATTTTTCTATTCATTTCTACGATTGTATCATATTCTTCAGCTTTTAAGATACCTAGGGTAACAAGTCCTTCTTTAGTAATAAGTGGATCGTCTCTTCCATCATCTTTTAAAGTGATTTCAGTATATTCTGGAAGGTCAGCACCTTCTTCTACATAAAGACCATATCTTCTGTAGAAAGATCCAACAGCCTTAAATCTTGTAATAACTTCAAGACCTTTACCAAATACACTTGCTCTTTTTACTTCCATTAAATTATTGTCAAGGTCAGAAGAAATGTAGTGAGTGTTAATTCCTGCTTCGTTGATTTTTTCAAAGAAGTATTTAGTAACCTTTAGACATTCTTTACCTGCACCTTCAATACTACCAGCTACTTGGTTTCCACCAGTATCAAAAACTCCGTCAGTTCCTGTCATGTCATCCTTGAATTGTAGGTAACATCTTCCGTTGTCTTCTAAAACATTCTTAGTTTTTCCTTGGTAAATAGTTTTCATAATTTCCTCCAGTAAATTAAATAAAGCCCAAAGAGGCAGATTTCGTAAAACCTACCCCTCTGGGCTTTTTTCCCTAAGGTGTGATACTTTAATAAAAGTACCCGTACCGCTCGGTCCTTGGCAAAGCCTGGATCCCTAGGCACACTTTCACTCATGATAAGAGCTCTCGTACTATTAGATAGTAACAATTTAATTTTTAATTGTCAATAGTTTTTCTGAACTTGACTTAAATTTAAAAATTGCGAATTTAAGCTTTATATGACTTAATCAAAAGTAAAAAATGCTTTTAAATTAAATTTTATTTCTTAAAGATCTTTAATAATTTATTTAAAAATAATCCATGGTTTTTTTCTTTATTCTTTCTCTTCAGATTATTTTCTTCAGTATTTTCTTTCTTGCTATCCACTGATGCAATAATTTTATCTTCTGCTTCACTAATAAAATAATTTTGCGATGAAATCTTTTTATTCTCAATTTCTATTTTTTCATATTCTCCATCACTATTCATTAGTCTTGCAGCAACATTGTCTTGCATTTGTATTTCAAGATATTTTATTATTCTATGTCTTATTTCTTCATCTAAGACTGGTGTGGCAATCTCTACTCTCTTTTCAGTGTTTCTTGTCATGAGATCAGCAGAGGAAATATAGATATCTTTTTTGTCCTTGCCAAAGACATAGACTCTTGGGTGCTCCAAAAATCTTCCAACAATAGACCTAATTCTTATATTTTCACTTTGACCTTCTATTCCAGGAAGAAGACAAGATGTCCCTCTTATAATTAAATCCACCTTGACTCCCTTTTGAGAAGCTTCAACAAATTTTTCTATAAAATCCTTATCTGTTAGAGAGTTAAATTTGCAAAAGATATAACCATCTTCTCCCTTTTGAATCTCCCTTTCTACTAGATGCATAAGTCCTGACTTTAGAGAGGTTGGCGACTGCAAGAGATGCTTATACTTACCATCTAAATTTCCAATTGACATATTTTTAAAGAAATCTGTTGCATCAAGACCAATTTCTGGATTGGCAGTCATTAGTGCAAAGTCAGTGTACTGCTTGGCAGTGGATTCGTTATAATTTCCCGTACCAATTTGTGTAATATAATTTAAGTTTCCAGTCATGTTGTCCCTATAAGTTATTAGACAAATTTTGGAATGCATCTTGTACTTGTTAAAGCCATAGATGATATTACAGCCTTCTTCATAAAGAAGATTAGCATAGTTTATATTTGATTCTTCATCAAACCTTGCCTTTATCTCGACAAAAACTGTTACTTCTTTTCCGTTTTGTGCAGCCTCTGTTAAGTATCTCACAACTTTTGAATTCTTTGCCAATCTATAAATTGTTATCTTTATTGACTTACATTCTGGATCTTTTGCAGCTTCCTTTAATAAAGCTATAAAAGTATCCATGCTGTCATAAGGATAAGAAAGGATTCTGTCTTTAGTTCTTATATCTTCTGTTACACTCCATGAATAGTCGCAAGGATTGTATTGTCTAAATTCCTTGTACAATAGGCCAGTTTTTATTGCCTTGGGAATGTCATCAATTAAATCAAAAACATACTTCATGTTGAGAGGAGATACTGAAGAGAAGTAAGCAGCTTCTTCTAACTCTAACTTCTTCAAGAGGAACTTAAGACTTGCCCTATTGAGACTTCCTTCTGATTCCAATCTAACAACATTTAATCTCTTCCTCTTCTTTAAGATTGTCTTCATATACTCAGTGTAATCGTCAAACTCTTCCCAGGTGTCCCTATCGTCAACAAAGTCAGTATTCCTTGTCACCTTTATAATATTTTTAGATAAGACTTCATAGTCCTTAAAAATCTCTTCAATTTCATTTAGAATTATTTCTTCCATCAAGATATACTCAAAGTTTTCTCCTGGAAGAACTAAATATTTTGGGTAAGTGTTCCTAACTGGCACTATTCCAAATACTTTTTCCTTGTCTTTTTCCAATTGAGCTATTGCATAAAGTTTTGTATTTTCTAAAAAGGGAAAAGGATGATTTAAATCAACTATTTGTGGTGATACAAGTTGGTCAATTCTCTTCACGTAAAAATCTTTTACAAAATCTTTTTGCTTTTTGTCTAGGTCCTTATACTTCAACTGTCTTATATTGGACTTTTCTAAGCTTTCACTTACTTTATTAAAAATTTCGTCCTTTTCTTCATAAATTTTTGGAAGAGACTTTAAGATTGCTTGGATTTGTTCCTCTGCGTTCATTCCCGTCTTATTGTCCTTCACTTCTTTTTTCAAAGAAGATAGGTCATGAAGAGAACCAACCCTAACCATGAAGAATTCATCTAAGTTTGAAATAAAAATACTAATAAATTTTAATTTCTCCAGGTCTGGAACTTCATCTTCAGTTGCCTCTAAAAGTACTCTTTCATTAAATCTTATCCAGGATAATTCTCTATTTTGAAAATGTGATTTCATTATTACCTTCCAATACTTTATAAATCAAATAACCTTCTCTTAGCCCCTTTGCTGAAACTTGTATCTCTTTTATATTAAGCTTTTCCATAAGAGTCCTTAATATAATTATACCAGGAACTGTGGTGTGGATTCTTGCAGGATTGATACTAATAATAGACCTTATAATGTCTGTGTTTTTATCTTTAATTAATTCTATTAACTTATCTAGGTCTTCCAAGCTAAAGGATTTTTCATCCCCTCCCCAAAGATCTTCTATAATTTTACCTGTAGTTCTTATGGATCCACCAATACCAATAAACTTGTCACTTTTACTAGAAAAATTATTAGAATTAATTTCACGAAGAACTGCTTTTTTAATAGTACGCATTTCTTTTTTCTTAGGCAAAATTCTCGATACATTATCCTTATAAAGTAAAAGAGATCCAGTATTTAGGTTTAAAAACTCCTTAGGTCCTTCTTTATCAAAATAAACCACTTCGGTGCTGGCGCCACCAATATCTATAGACACGCCCTCCTCTATATCTATCTCACTTCTTATTCCAACATTACCAAGGAAGGCTTCTTCAACTTGGTCCAAGACATCAATATCTATGTCAAGTTCTTCCTTGACCATAGATAAGACTTCTTCTGTGTTATCTAAATTCCTAAGGGATGCTGTTGCAAAGGGAGAGAAAGTTTCAACCTTTAGTTCTTCTACAATTTTTTTTACGCTATCAAGAGTTTTTATAAGTTTCTTAATTCCCTTTCTAGAAAGTTCTCCATCATGAACATAAGTTATAAGCCCAACGGTGTACTTCTTGTTTAATACTTTTTTATAATCTATAGAATTCTCTTCTACATCAAAGACAATTAACCTAATTGTGTTGGAGCCAATATCCACTATTGCGTCTCTCATAAATAACCTCATCTTTCCTCATAAGTCTTCACAATAATCTTAAACCTCAATTGTAAATTTCTTGTAAATTTTTCTTTTAGAAAATGTAATTTTTATAAAGATTTTCATCTAAAAAGACAGGATGAAATTTCATCCTGCCTTAGAAGTTTTTTAATCTTATAAAATTTATTTTTTAACTTAATAGGTAAATCTTTTTAATTCATCAACAATTTTTTTGGAGCCAGATATTATTCCGCCTCTTCTTTCTATCTTGACTTCTTCTCCATGCATATTGATGACTTGTCCACCAGCTTCTCTAACTATTAAGGTCCCTGCTGCGTAGTCCCAAAGGTTTAGGTCGTCTTCTATAAAGGCGTCGTACCTTCCGCAAGCTGAGTAGCACATCTCAAGGGCTGCAGTCCCAATTCTTCTTATGCCATTTGTATTCTCGTAAATAAATCTCATCATCTCAAAGGTCTCGTCAACCCTTCCCAATCTTCCTCCACCAGTTCCAACACCAATAAGAGAGTTGGCAAGTTCTTCGTTATGAGAAACTCTAATGACTTTACCATTTAGTCTTGAGCCTTGACCTTTTATTGCTGAAAAAAATTCATCTCTATAGGGATCATAAACTGCCCCGATAACAATCTCTGATTTTTCAATTAGTGCTAAGCTAATAACTGAGTGTTGAAAGCCATGGACTAAGTTGCTTGTTCCATCAACGGGATCAAGGACCCACGTGTAGTCTTTTATCTCTGCACTTGACTTGCCCTTTTCTTCTGCCAAGAGGTTAGATCCTTCTATTAGTTTTAAAAGTTCTCCCTCTAAAACTTCTTGGACCTTGAAGTCGACTTCTGTTACAAAGTCATTTCTTCCCTTCATCTCAAAATTATTTTGTGGGTCTAAGTCAAAGAAAATTTTTGAAGCTTCCTTCATTAGCCTTTCAATTTCACTTAATATGTCTTCGTAATTAATCATAGTTCACCAATCACTTAATGGATTTTATTTCCTTAAAGAGGTCAGCCCCATCCCTAATTATGCTTTCGCTACCAAAGGCAGCAAGGTAATTTTTCTTCATAGCTTCATCAAAGAATTTTCCATAGGTATTTAATCTTTCCAAGTTTGTTTCAAGGGCTTCCTTCTTAGATTTTTCAAGATCTTCTATTGTAAGTCCTGTTATAAATCTTGATAGGTTAATGTCTCCAATTTGTTCTGGAGAAAGTAGTGGGTCAAAGGAGTTCATTGATCCAATAATGAAGTTCTTTAAGTCCTCATCTTCCATCTTTAAATTTTCTACAAAGTTTCCTATAGAATCGTAAACCTTAACTGTGTTTTTTAAACTTGGATCCCTATAAGAGTAAGTTGCCATGTCGCCAGACCTTCCAATAGAAATTCCACCGCCATAGGCTCCACCCTTGGCCCTAATTTCGTTATGAAGGAAGGATGAGTTTAAAATATTTGCGAGTACTGTTAGGTCTCCCCTGTATTTTAATCCCAAGTCTTCAAGGTCATAACCCTTTGATACGTAGACAACATTTGAAGTTGTATAAAGCCCCTCATTTTTATTTTTTCTTTTAAATTCATAATCTGCTGGCTTTATGTTTTTAACTTCTAAAGACTTAATATATTTTTCCAGCTCAGGCTTAAGTCTATCTAAATCAGCTAGGTTTCCTGTAGTTGAAATAATTAAGTTGTCTCTAACAAAAAGTTTTTCATAAATTTTTTCTGCTTCTTTTTCAAAATCTTCCCACTTATCTTCAAAGTTTTCAACAAAATCTCTCATGAACTTATAATAATTTAGTCCTCCAATGTGGGATTGAATGTCTGCAACTCTTGAGTAGTAGGATTTTAAAATTGAAATTATAAATTGGTGACCATTTTGTAACATTGTAGATTCAATTCTTGATTTTAAAATATTTAGAAGTTCCCTAACCCTATTCTTAGAATCAAGGATTGACTTATTCATTATTTCATCTATAATTTCAAGGCCTCGTCCAAACTTATCTGCAGTTGACTTCATCTTGATGTTCATCCTTAGGACATATTTTTCCTTGTCCTTTGCATCAACATATACAGCTGGGTTAAAGGAAATCCCACCAGTCGCCTTATAAATTTCATTATTTAATTCTTCATAAGTGTAGTTTTCTGTATCAATTAGGCCAATTAATGAAAGTAGAAGGGACATTGTCTCCATCTCTTCTTTTTCAACAAAAGAGATGTCATGAGATAGACTTGTGTAGACAATTCCATTTGTCTCTTGATTTGATTTTAGATAAATCACATCTCCAATCTTGTCTTCTTCCACTGGGTAACGAGTTACTTTTTTGTCTATGTCAGCTAGCTCTAATGAAGGAATTGTATCCTTGTTTTCCTTTGAGTCTTCAGCATTTTGATAATCTTCAAGGTCTCTTGATTTTTTTACAATTTCATCAATATCTTCCTCTGACATTTTTGACTTGAGGTCTTCTAGTTCTTTTCTTAGTCCCTCTTCTTCTTTATCATTTTTATTTAGCTCTGGTCTTGCAAGAAGATTTACAGAATACTCGTTGTCTATAAGTTTTTCCTTGATGTAATTTTCTACAAAGCCATCATCAAGTTTTTCCTTAACTACTTCTAAAACATCGTTGTAGTAGAGGGCGTCAAGTGGTGATTGGTCGTAAAGCCATGAGTTTAGAGCCCTAATATAATAGATTATTGCCTTTTGAGTTCCTCCACCCTCTCTAAAGATAAATTCAAATTTATTTAAAGTCGCTTCAAGTAGGTCCTTGTCAATTCCCTCTTCAACAAGTTTTTCTAAAGTGTCCTTTAAAACTTTTAAAAATTCATCTTTCTTATCTGCGTCAGTATTTTTTAAAACTATTGATAGGTCTAGTGGAAGTGAAGATGAAGTTTCTGAGTAGACATCTTCGGCAAGACCTGCATCTAGGATTGCCTTTCTTAGTGGTCCTCCTTGGGCTTCGATTAAAAGTTCTGCCAAGAAGTCACGCATAAAGACGTCCATCTTGGAGTCGGCATAACCAATTGTCCAACCCTTGGATAGGTAGTCAATCTTGTCCTTCATTTCTTCCTTTGATGCAGAAAATGTAATTTCCACATCCTTAGTTTCTTTTATTTCATCATTTAAAATAATTTCTGAATTGATTTCAGCCTTGTCAAAGTCTTGCAAATAATTTTTGTCAATGAAGTCTAAGGCTTCTTCCATATTTTGATTTCCATAAAGATAGATGTAGGAGTTTGATGGGTGGTAGTATTTTTTGTGATAGTCCTTAAACTCTTGGTAGCTTAGGCTAGGAATAAGTTTAGGATCTCCACCAGAGTCAACTCCATAGGATGAGTCCTCATGAAGAGCAAATACCATGGCATCTGACACAATATTTTCTGATGAAGAATAAACACCCTTCATTTCGTTGTAGACAACTCCGTTGTATTTTAAGTCGTCATCCTTGTCCTTTAATTCATAGTGCCAGCCCTCTTGAAGAAAGATCTTTTCTTCTTCATAAATTGCTGGATGGAAAACTGCATCAAGGTAGACGTCCATCAAGTTGTAGAAGTCTTTTTCATTTCTTGATGAAACTGGATAAATTGTCTTATCTGGAAAAGTCATGGCATTTAAAAAAGTTTGTAGCGATGACTTAATTAGGTCCATGAAAGGCTCCTTAGTCTTGAACTTTCTTGAACCAGAAAGTACGCAGTGCTCAACGATATGACAAACGCCATTGCCCCTTACAGGTGGTGTCCTAAATCCAATACCAAAGGCCTTGTTGTCGTCATTGTTTTCAAGAGTTAAGACTCTTGCTCCTGTCTTTATATGAGTATAGACCTTGCACTTAGATGCAACCTCGTCTATATATTTCTCTTCGATTAATTTATATTTATTCAAGTTAATCCCTCCAAACTCCATTATACTTGTTAAAAAACAATTTAACAAACTAGAATTAAGTAGCTATTTATTGGGTAAAGTCTACTTGAGGTGAAATTATGTCAAGAAAAGATGACATCAAAAAATTAGCTCTTGCAGCTGCAACAATTTCTGCAGCCATCCTTGCTGCAAAAAAAGTTTCTGATGATGAAGTAAAAGTCCTAATGCCCAATCGTGACGAAAGTTCTCTTGCCTATCTCTTAGGTGACGGCTTTGGCAACCTTGCTCTTGCCTATGGACTTATTAATCACGCAAACTTAGACCCAAAAAATATAAATATTTATACAAAGGGCTTTAACGAGTTTGCAAATATCTCTCACGGAGAAAATACTTATATAAATTTTGACAACAGATTTTCCCAATACAACTTTAAAAACACTTTTGAAATTTTAAAAAATATAATGACTGAAGAAGAAATTCTTGAATTAAATGAAAAGATGACAAAAAAAGAAAGCCCAAGAATCTTGGACTTGTCTATGAATTCATCCTATGATGTTGTTGAGCTTGATGAAGCTAGCAAGAAGAAAATCTACAAGTTAATGCTTTCTCCCCTTGATTTTGATAGTGAATCATGCATTGAGAAGTACTTTTTGTTTTCAGACTTTTTGAATTCAAATTTTTACTACTACTTAGCAAGCATCTACAACTTGAAAGCATCTTCCCCGGTTAGTGAATTAAAGGAAGCCCTTCTTGATTATATTGGCTCAGGCTCTTACTTCAGCTTAGACTCCAATATGATTTATGAAAAGCTACGAGGCTACTTGGAATACCTAGGCGTTAAGTTTTTAGATGGTTACAAGTTCCTTGAATTTTCTTCTACCGAAACTCACGTTGACAAACTTGTTTTTGAAAAAGATGAACATGTTGAAGAAGTCTATACAGATTTAAAGGATATTATTTCCATTGAATCCCCAACTTACTTGGACAATCTTTATCTTGGCAACACAGAAAGCGTGCCAGAGAATATTTTAAACACCTATTATTTTGGCAAAAAAATTTCTAGCAATAACATTTACAAGGAGATCCAAGGCAAGACTTCTGACTCAGGTATCTTATATGTGAACTTTGAATTCTCTGACCCAATCTTCACAGATAAAATTAAAAATAATTTAAGGGACAGTGACTTTTTTATTTTCAAGACTAAGTCTGGGATTTCTGCAAAGATTCTTGGCAATAGGATTATCCTAAAGGTCTTAAATCCCAACAAAAATTCAATTTTTATTGGCGATGTCTTTAAGGCCCTCAATGGCGAAGACTTTTTCTTCGAACTTATTAAGCTCTTTGGACTTGAAGATGACTTTGGCGAGCTTAGGTTCAATTTAAAATCCGTTTCTATCTCTATGATGGAAAATTATAAAAAGCTCCCTGGAGAAGTTTACAAGAAAAACCTAAATCAAATTTCAAATTTAATTTTCCTTTCATCAAAGGCTTCTGACTTTGGCGAACTTTATTCTATTGAAAAGTTGGTAAAAAAGGGCATAAAAAGTGCCCACGAACTCATGGGCATTGACCACCTAGAAGTTTTTGAAAATAGTCTTTCTAAGATAGAAATTTTAAAATTTATTAATTCTTTATAAAATTAAGTGCAGAAATGCACTTTTTTTATTTTTGACTCCACAAGTTTTCATCAACTTGTAAAAATGTCTGACTTCATAAAATCTTTTAACTTTATAAGAAGTAATAACTTCATAAGATCTTATAACTTTATAAAAGTCTATAACTTCACATGAATTTACTTCTTTTTACAAAATTATAAGCTTGTAAACTTTTACTACTTAATAAAAAAATCTAAGCCATGAAATATTTTTTATTCCACGACTTAGATTTTTTAATATCTAACTTATTCCAAACCTAAATTTGGGTTTGCAAAATTTTCTTGGTCAAGCTTGCCAGCCATGTATTCATAGTAAGCTGCAGATGCAATCATAGCTGCGTTGTCTGTGCAAAGCTTGAGTTCAGGATAGAAGATTTTAATATCTTCTTCCTTGCCCCTTTCTTCAAAGGCTTCTCTTATCCTAGAGTTTGCTGAAACTCCACCGCAAAGGACAATCTTATCCATGCCCTTTTCTCTTGCAAGCCTAAAGGACTTTTCAAGTAGGACATCAACAACTGCTTCTTGAAAAGACTTACAAACATCTTCTTTAACAATTTCTTCTCCACGAAGCTTAGTTGAGTTTAAATAATTTAGGACTGCAGTCTTAAGTCCTGAAAAAGAAAAGTTGTAATTGTCTTCCTTGATCATAACTCTTGGGAAGTCTATGGTCTCCTTGCCTTCCTTGGCAAGCTTATCCACTATAGGTCCACCTGGGTAACCAATTCCCATGGCCCTTGCCACCTTGTCAAAGGCTTCTCCCACTGCATCATCAACAGTCCTTCCATGAAGTGTAAAGTCAACGTAGTCTTTGACTTCGATTAAATAAGTGTGACCACCAGAAATTATTAAACCTATAAAAGGCGGCTCCAAATCTTTAAAGGAAATATAGTTTGCACAAACATGTCCCACTATGTGGTTAACTCCAACAAAGGGTTTATTAGTTGCAAGAGCAAGAGTCTTTCCTGCACTTAGACCAACTAGGAGGGCCCCAATAAGTCCTGGCCCCTTTGTGGCTGCAATAATATCCATATCCTTAAGGTCCACACCTGCTTCATCAAGTCCTTCTTTTAATACTGTGTTAATTGCCTCAACGTGTTGTCTCGATGCAATCTCAGGCACTACTCCACCAAATTTTTTGTGTGTATCAATTTGTGATGCAATTACATTGGAATAAACTTTTCGTCCATCTTCAACTACAGCAACAGAAGTTTCGTCGCAAGAGGATTCCACTGCTAAAACTTTCATCTCATCACTCCCTCCACATTATATAGGCATCCCTGTCGATGCCATAATAATTTTTTCTCATTCCTTGGATAATAAATCCAAACTTTTTATACAAATTAAAGGCAACCCTATTTGAGTTTTCAACTTCTAGGGTTATCTTGTAGGATCCCTTGTCTGCAAGATCTATTAGACCTTCAAAGAGGTCATTGGCAAATTTTTGTCCACGATATTTTTTTGCAACTGCAACATTCCCTATGTGAATCTCATCATAAATTTTCATAAAGGAAATGAAACCTCCTAGGTCGCCATCAGCTTCTACAACTAAAATATCTGAGAGTTCATCAAAAACTATGGCATTCTCAATGGATTTTTTTGACCAGGGGTTCTCGAAGTTCTCAACTTCAAGCTTGTGAATCCTATCTATATCAGACTTATTTGCCAGTCTCGTGATTCTTTTCATACTGGGCCTCTGCCTGTGATAATTTTAAATAATTTGGGACAAGATTAAAGACATCTACAGGTCCCTTCTTCTTATATTCTATTAGACCTAGCCTTGCAATATTTGTCCCCCTCATTCCCTTGTTCTTGGATAACTTTCCTTGAGGGATTTCTCCCAAAAACTTTTCTGCATCAAGCCCCACAAGAGTGACCTCATCATACTTGTTTAAGTCTTCCTTAAATTTTTCAAAAGGCAAGAGAGAGTCTTCAAATAAAACTTCTGGCTCTTCTTTATTATCAATTATAGATCCGTAGACATTTCCACGTCTTGCATCAACAATAGTTGCTACCTTGCCGTAGTCTGACATCCCATTGGCAACTAGAGAAGAAACTCCAACTAAGTCCTTATTAAGTGAAAATGCCAAGACCTTGGCAATAGTGATTCCAATTCTAAGTCCTGTAAAGGATCCTGGTCCTATGCCAACAGCAATTAAGTCAAGGTCATCTAAAGAAAATTCAAATTTTTTGAAAATCTCTTCAATCATATCTGTCACAGATTCTGAATGAGAAACGCGACCTCTTAAGTTGTATTCAGCTAGGACCTCATCATCTTCAATTAGTCCAATAGCAGTTGTCCTTGTGGAAGTATCAATTCCCAAAACTTTCATCTAATTTCTCCTTCAATTTATCAAATCTATTTCCAAGATAATTTATCTCTAGGTCCCTCTTATCATCATGGGACTTAATATTTATCTCCATGTATTCCTCTGGCAGGGCATCTCTAATTTTTTCTGCCCACTCAACTATGGTAACTCCATCAGAATAAAAATATTCATCAAAGCCAAGATAGTCCACATCAATTTTCTCATCTAACCTATAGGTATCAATGTGGTAGAGGTCAGTCTTGCCATAATATTCATTAACGATTGTAAAGGTTGGACTTGTTACATAGTCATCGATCCCAAGTCCCTTGGCAATAGATTTAGTTAGGGTTGTCTTACCTGCTCCCAAGTCACCATTGAGGCAGACAACATCTCCTGGATTTAAGTTTTCTCCAAGAAAGATGCCAAATTTTTCTGTTTCATTTAAATTATTTAAGCTTATCATGTAAATCCTCAAATACATTTTCAGAATATTCAAAGGGAACTTTCTCTGACTTTTCTTCTGCTGGATGACCTATGCCAATTATGCACTCAACATCAAATTTGTCTTCAAGGTCAAAGAACTTGTGCAAGAAGTCTTGGGCAGAAATTCCACTTTCGTGCTTAGCATCAACAACATTTGCCCAAGTTGCTCCAAGGTCCAAGTCAGCAACTGCTAGTAAAATATATGTTGCAGCAATAGACGCATCTTGGTGGTTGGTGTTTGGTGCAACCTCACTATCTGTTACTATGGCAATAGCCACATCAGCACCGGCCAAGAACTTGGCACTGTTTACCTTATAATTAGAAAGCTCTTCCAATCTTTTTTTATCTCTAATAATTATATATTTAACTGGGTTTCTGTTTTTTGCCGTTGGGGCATGAAGTGCAATTGTTAAGATTTCTCTCAAGTCTTCTTCAGAAACTTTTTCATCAGTAAATTTTCTTATACTTCTTCTCTTTTCAACTAAATCTAAAAGCATATCATCACCTCAAAGTATTATAACACATAGTAATTTCAAAATTAAAAATTTGCAAGAAAAAAAGAGGGACTAGCCCTCTTTAACTACTCTTTATACATGCTCTCTTCATAATCTGGTCCATAACTATGAAATTCTATTGCTTTCTTTTCTTCTGTCACAAGGTCCTTGTACCATTTTGGAAAATCTGTCTTTTCATCGTAAACCATCTTTTGCCAATCTTCGTCAGTAAGTCTTTCCTTATTTAAAAATTCGTAGTAAGAGAAAGTTGCTCCTCTGCCCATATAAAGTTTATCTTGGTGAGGATAGATTACAAAAATTTCCATTGGCTTACCTGTTCCTATGTGAGAGATTTCGTCTTTAGGAAGACCCACGCTGTTTTCCACAACTCTCATTAGGTCAACTACAACTGGCATCCTCCTATCAGTTGCATTTTGGATTTCATACCAATAAGAAATATTATTTTCATCAGATGACTCAACGAAGTCAACCATTATTCTTTCCATTTCTCCACCAATGTTTAGTAAATCAATAATTTCTTCTTCAGTAAGAGGCTCATTTTGAAGTTCCTTAATAGAAATATCTCTAAACTTTACAACCATGGCTTGGAAGTTATTTAATTTTTCTTCATACTTTTCACTTAACATTTGACGATCTTTTAAATTTACCTTTGTAAACTCAAGAAGCCAATTTAATTTTTCATAAAGCTCAACATTTGGTTCAACATAGGATTTTGGAATTTCAAAATCTCCTCCGCCACCCATTTCAGCCATGACAGCCTTGCCATATAAAACTGTGTCGTGTTTTAATTCTGCAAAAGAACCAAGGGCAGATACTAGGTCCTTTCTTTCCCAAGCTTCATTTCTCATAAACATTGGGTAGCCCTCTCCAAATTTTTGGTCATAGGACTTTAGCATCCATAGCCAACCACGATACATATTTTTTTGCCAGTCTAAGTCTTCCATCTTCTTCACAGTAGAAATATTTTCGTCAGTTTTTTCCTTGTACTTATCCCAGTGAGAATTGTAAGGATCCTTATCTAATATTTCTCTCGCCTTTTCATTTCCAAAGGCAGCCATAAGGTCTAGGCCAGAATAAATCGGCCTATCAGATGGGTGGTTTGGACCTGCAATATCAACAACATTTTGCATCAATACGCTGTCCATAACTGCTCTTTGTGGCATATACCTAAAGGACTTGCCCATAAAACCTGCAACTTGTGGATCTGGATAGGACTTTAAGACTGTGTAAGCTTTGCTTAAATTTTTATTATCATCTAATTTGTTAATATCAAAATCTTTTCCGTAAACTCCATAAAGTGTTCTTGCAAATTCTCTTATAGAAAGGTCATCAGCAGATTCCACCATAAAGTCAATTGGCTCAACCAAATCTTCCCAAGTTTTTAAAATTTCAGGATTTTTATAAATTGAATGAGTAAGAAGTAGTCCTTGCAAGATACTGTCTTCATCAGGCTTTCCTTCATTCTCTATAAAAAGTCCAACTTGACCAAAGTACATTGTGCCTGAGAAATATTTTTTTAATTCTTCACTTCTAGTGTAGTGGCCCCTAGGTTTAAGTTGTGAAAAATCTACATCTTTTCCACTTATAGCTGAAGAAGTAATTTCTTCTGAGCTTGCTTTTTTTATCTCTTCTTCATAAATTTTCTTAGCTTCTTCAGGTAAATTTTCAGGCTCACTTCCCAAAAGCTTAAGTCCTGTAGCTATAAAGGCAATATTTCTATTTTGAATTTCCTTTAATTTTTCATTTTTTATTTCACTTAAAAGTTTTATATTTTCAGCAAGCAAGTTTTTATTAAGTTCAATAGACTTTGGATATAGCTCATTCTTTTCCAAATTTCTCAAAAATCCATCGTAAAAAATATGGAAGATGTGAGTTACTGAATCAGTTGTGACAAAACTTGCTAAGATTTTATACTCGTTGTCTTCATAAATTTGGTGAATTTGGTCGAATTCATAATTCCATGGATCTTCACTGTATTCATTGTTTTCCAAGTTTTTTGGCTTAGTAATTACGAATCCATTTTTTAATAAGCTTTCTTTTTGTTTTTGAGTAAAATCTCCAAATTCAGAAAAATTAACTACATTGGAAAAATCTTCAGCAATCTTATAATCTTTAAGGCTTGGTGTGAATTCGGAAAGCTTGTAATCAATATAAGTGGTTTTGTTTTCCATTTCATCTAAAAATTTTGTGTCTTGAAGTTCAATCTTCGCAGCTTCCTTTTCTGGCAAGACTCCCTTATCATTTTTACAGCCAGTCAAAAGCAAAAGTGCTACAAGTGACGTTAAAATTATTTTCTTCTTTACTTCCATTTAATTTCATCTCCTTCTAAATATAATTCTCTCTCGCTTCCATCTATCTCAACTTTTTTCTCCTTATCTAAAAACTTTGGCTCAGCCTTTAAGACTTTGCTCCCATAATTTCTTTCGACAGCAAAATTAGTCCAGTCATATACACCAAATAAATAATTGCCATCAAGGTTTTTTTCTATGGAAATAATCTCATCATAACCATCTCCATCAAGGTCGCACAAGTTAAAATCTGTAATGGGGTTATATAATCTTGAAATCCTAAGTTTTGGTCTTAGCTTTTTGTTTTTAAGGTCAATATTATATAAGAAGCACCTCCTGTCAAACTTTTGATCAAAGGGCGTCTTTTTATAAACACCAATCGCAAGCTCCATCTCACCTCCATCGACATTACAAAAGTCAAGCTTCCATGGTCTTAGGTCACTTACATCAATAGAAAATTCTCTGTCCCCATTTTTAATTTTTAATTCACTTCCATACTCCCCATCAAGAGAAATAATTTCTGCAGAAAGATTATCATGGATTGTCTTGTCTAAAATTTTAGCTTCGCTACTCCTGCAGCCTGTCAAAAAAATAAGTAAAAAAATTATGTATCTCATAAGATTATTATAACATTTAATTTAACAATTTATTTGTCTAACGCACTATTTTATAAATTTTTATAAACCTAGCTCATAATTTTTTAATTCTTCAAGGAGATAGCTTCTGAAAATTTTAAATTAAAGATGAAAAAATTTTTTCACTTATGAGGCATAAAAAAATATGGCTCAGTCTCCTAAGCCATATTGTAAATTAAATCAGAAAAACTTTTTGCCAATAAACTTGATGGCATTAGAAGACCAATAAGTAAGAGCACAATCAAAGTTAATTTTTTCTTATTCATAATTACCTCCTTATATACTTTATTTGATTATATCATAGAAGCAAAGGTTTTCAAGTGATATGACAATTATAAATATTTGTAAAACTTTTTAATTGCCTTTTCAGTTTTTTGCAAGAAAAAAGAGACCCGGCTTGCGAGTCTCTTGATATTTAAAATTCAAATAAGAATTATTATTCTTGATCTGTATTTTCTTCTTCAGCTACATCTTCATCAACTAGATCAGCATCAAGATTTGCATCTGAGAAGTTAAGTCCTAGCATTTCTCCAATAGTCATGTTGAAGTCATCTTGTTTAGGTTCTTCAATTTTCTTTTCTCTCTTTGGAGCTTTTCTTTCTCTTCTAGGTTTTCTTTCCTTTGGTTTAGCTTCTTCGCCTTCTTCTTTTTCTTCAGGTTCAATTAGAGCCTTGATTGAAAGAGAAATCTTTTGATTTTCTTCATCAATGTCAGTTACCTTAACTGTAACTTCTTCACCAATAGAAAGTTTATCTTGTGGTTTTTCAACGTGTTCTCTTGAGATTTGAGAAACGTGAAGTAGACCATCAACGCCTTGTTCAAGTCTTACGAAAGCACCGAAGTCAAGAAGGTTTACAACCTTACCCTTAACAACGTCGCCAACTTTAACTTCATTAGTAAATACATCCCATGGTTTTTCCATAGTTTGTTTTAGTCCAAGTGCGATTCTATTCTTTTCTTTATCTACATTAAGAACTTGTACCTTAACTACATCTCCAGGTGCTACTACATCTGAAGGGTGTTTAACTCTGTTCCAAGAAAGTTCAGAGATATGGATAAGTCCATCTACTCCTCCAACATCTACGAATGCACCAAAGTTAGTTAATCTTTGTACAGTTCCTTCGATAATGTCTCCTTCTTTAAGCTTGTCATATACTTCGTCACGAACCTTGTCTAATTCTTCTTGAAGTACATTCTTTCTTGAAAGAACAATTCTTCTCTTTCTCTTATCAAAATCGATAATTTCAGTTTCGAATTCTTCTCCAATGAATTTGCTTAAATCTTTTTGGAATCTAACAGAAACATGAGATGCAGGTATAAATGCATTAAGTCCTCTGAAATCTGCAGTTAGTCCACCTTTAACTTGGTTCTTAACAGTTACTTTTATGTTTTCTTTGTTGTTATAAAGTTCTTCAACTTCATCCCAAACCTTCATGTCAGCAACTCTTTTTGTTGAAAGAACAACATTGCCGTCTCCATCATCCATCTTTAGAACGTAAACGTCAATTTCTTGACCTTGTTCATAAAGATCTTGAGGATTTACATCAGGTCCTCCTGCAAGTTCATCTCTTGAAATGATACCATCTGATCTGTATCCAAGATTTACCATTACTTCTGAATCAGTTATATATAAAACTTCTCCAGTTACTACTTCACCACGTCTAATTCTTTTAAAAGAATTTTCGATGGCTTCCATCATCTCACCTTTGTCAAAATTTTCCATCCTACTAACAGCCTCCTTGATTACCGATTCCGGTGTGGATGCTCCGGCGGTAATACCTATTTTATTAAATTTTTTAAATATATTTAAATCAATATCTCTAATGGACTGAATTAAAAATACATTTTTACAATTTAATTTTGCAATTTCTGCAAGTTTTTTTGTGTTTGAAGATTTTTTGCCGCCTAAAACAATTAGGGCGTCAACTTTTTTCGATAAATCTCTAACACTTTCTTGTCTCTCGAAAGTTGCATTACATATAGTATTATAAACTAAAACTTCATCTTTTGAAATATCTTTTATAAGATTTGTTGCTTTTTCGAAAAAATCTACCTTGTTTGTAGTTTGTGAGACTATAACTATCTTTCCCTCTGGAATTTTTATGTCTTCCAAATTGGAAATAATTGTTGCAGAGTCATTGCATCGAGAATTAATTCCCACCACCTCAGGGTGTTCTTCATTCCCAATAATTACTACATTATAACCTTTTTTGTAGAAATTATCTACTATATTATAAACTTTTTCTACCTTAGGGCAGACACAATTTATTATTTGATTATTTTTTTCTTCTAGCTCATCTAAAATCTTTTTATGGACTCCATGACTTCTTATTATAACCTTTGAGTCTTCTACATTTGTCTTGTCAATTGTCACTACTCCCAAGTCTGCAAGTTCCTTTACAACTCTTTCGTTGTGAACAAGATCTCCATAGGAGTAGACTCCCTCGTCTGCATTATCAAAGGCCATCTTAACAGCTCTTTTTACTCCGCCACAAAATCCATGCTTGTCAGCTACAATAATTTCCATTTGACTTCATCACCATACACTATTCTCATTATGTCTTGGGAAATATTTTCAAGTTCTTCTGGAGAATATTTTATTTCCTTATTAATCATTACAGGCTTCCTAAAGTGAATCCTAGTCTTCCTAAAGGGTTTGTAGTCTCCCTCAATATAAACTGGAAGGACTCTTGAGTTTGTCTTTTGTGCAATTAGGGCAATGCCTGATTTTATTCTCGTGTAATCAACTTCCTTCATCCTAGTTCCTTCTGGAAAGATTCCAAGGACATCTTCATTTTTCAAAATTTTTAGTGCCTTCTTTATGGCTGCCAGGTCATTTCCCTCTCTATCAATGGGAAAGGCTCCAAGCTTAGATAGGAAACCACCTATTAATTTATTTTTAAAGAGTTCCTTCTTTGCCATCCAAAAAATTTGTCTATCAAAAACTGCTGATATGGCTACAGGATCTAGGTTGCACTTGTGGTTGCCACAAACTATTAATCTTTCACTATCTTGTGGAATGTTTTCACTTCCTAAGACCTCAATTCTATATATGTGTCTTATGAAAAATCCCACAAAATTTCTAACAGCAAAATAAAACATAAATCACCTTTTTATATAAGAAATTATTTTTTCAATTGTCTCTTCAGCATTTAAGTCTGTACTGTCAATTAATATTGCATCTTCTGTTTGAATTAGGGGAGAGTTTGCCCTGTGAGAGTCGTTGTAGTCTCTAACCTTTAAGTCTTCTAATATTTCCTCAAAGCTAACCTTGTCGTCATTAATTTGCTTGTACCTTCTCATGGCACGAGTTTCTACATCGGCAGTTATGAAAAATTTGTACTCAGCATCCTTTAGGACAACTGAACCAATATCTCTTCCCTCCATAACAACGTCCTTATCAGATGCAATTTCTCTTTGCATCTTAACAAGATAGTCCCTAATAATCTTCTTCTTAGACATCTCTGAAGTCTTGTTGGAAATTTCATTTTCTCTTATTTCCTTTGAGACATCTCTTCCATCAAGAAATATTTTATCTCCATCAAAAGATATTTTTGTATTTTTAAGAATTTCTTCGTAAGAAGACTCCTCTACCTTTAAAAGTTTAAGTGTGATTGCCCTATACATTGCTCCTGTATCCACGTATAGGACGCCAAGTCTCTTTGCAATTTCCTTTGCAAGGGAACTTTTGCCAGAGCCTGCTGGTCCATCTATTGCAATTTTCATTTTTACCTCCAAAAAAAATCACTACTTTCTGTAGTGACTCTTATCATTGATTATTATATTTTATTTTTGAAAATAAGTAAAGGCTTAGAGATTGATGCCGCAGGAGTAACCAGTTGAGTTTGCAACTTGAATATTATATCCGCCAGTTAGTCCATCAACGTCTATGACTTCGCCAATGAAGTATAGGCCTTTAACAAGCTTTGACTCCATAGTCTTTGGGTCAAGGTCCTTGACGTCAATTCCTCCACTAGTTACTATTGCTCTGTTGATGTCATCTAAGCTATCAAATCTTAATTTAAAATTTTTAATTGTTTTAACAAGCCCATCTCTCTCTTCTTTCGTAATTTGATTTACCTTCTTGTCCCCGTGAATTTTTGCTTCATCAAGAACATAAGGAATCAAATCTCTTGGAAGGAGATTTTTCATAACATTTTCTAAATTTTTATTTTGGTTCTCGTCAAAGTCTCTCAAGATTCTCTTATCTAACTTGTCACTTGTAAGTGCAGGCTTTAAGTCCAAGTAAAGATCAAAGTCCCCCGTCCTATTAATTTTACTTGAAGTTGTGAGGACAATGGGACCAGATATGCCCCTGTGAGTGAAGAGCATCTCTCCAAACTCTCTTGAGATAACTTTCTTATCTTTTTCAACTCTTAACTCAACATTTTTTAGGCTAAGACCAGCTAAGTCAAAATTATTAGAAAGATTTATGCCAATTAGCCCTGGCTTAGGTTCAACGAGCTTGTGACCAAATTCTTTTCCAAACCTATAGCCGTCCCCAGTGGAACCCGTGAGTTTATAAGAAACCCCTCCCGTTGCAATGACAAGTTTATCAAATTTTTCATTGTCATTTAAGATGAAGACCTCTCCATCTTTTTTTATAGACCTCACTTCTGTATTAAGTCTCACTTCAACGCCCACTTGTCTTAACTTTTTTTCGTAGGTCCTTATAACATCTGATGACTTATCACTTGCTGGGAAGACCCTGTCTCCTCTCTCAACCTTTAGGGGTAGACCTAGGTCTTCAAAGTAATAGTAAGTTGTGAAGGGAGAAAAAGAATAGATTGACGAGAACATAAAGGAAGGATTCCTCACAAGGTTCTTCATAAATTCTTTCTCGTCTACATAGTTTGTTAAGTTGCACCTTCCCTTGCCTGTTATAAATAATTTTTTCCCAAGCTTTTCATTTTTTTCAAAGAGGACAACTTCATGATTTTCTCCTGCCTTAATGGCACACATCATGCCAGCAGGTCCTCCTCCTATAATTCCTATTCTCATCTCGTCACCTTCTTCTCAATTAAGTAAACAATGGGTGGATTGTGTTCTTGATTATAAAATTCTCTCTTCTCTACCTTAAAGATTTTTTGATCAAGAGACTTTAGGAATTCATCCACACCTTCTCTCTCTTCAAGAGAGTTTTCGTGACCCAGGTATGAAACCACAATTATTATTCCAGCTTCATTTATTTTTTCTGTGGCTTTTTTTAAAGACTCAAGAGTTGACTCCCTTAAGGTTGTAATTTTTTTATCAGACCCTGGCAAAAAACCAAGATTATAAATAACAAGGTCAAAACTTTCAAGCCTGTCTATGTTTGCGTGAGAATCTAAAAATAATTCATAATTGTCATAGGCTTTTAACAAGTCTCTTGCCTTACTTAAGGCCTCTTCTTGGACATCAAAACCATAGACAAATCCATCTTTGCCAACAGCCTTTAAGAGTTTTAAGGTATCATTGCCCTTGCCCACAGTTGCATCAACTGCAATTTTTCCTAAAAAATTATGAGATAGGGCTTCATCCACTATCTCAAAATACTTTTCCTTTACTATCATTTTAATCCCTTTAGATACTTAACTTCTTTTTCACTAAGATATCTGTAGTTCCCTGGTTCAAGGTCTAAGAGTTGAATTTCCCCCATGGAAATTCTCTTTAGCTTCTTAACCTTGTGGCCAATGTAATCAAACATCCTCTTCACTTGATGGTTTTGTCCCTCAAAAATTTCAATTTCTATAATAGAATCTTGTTTAAAGGATTTTAAAATCTTTACATTTGCTGGAGAAGTTTTTAAGTCCCTAATGTTAAGTCCCTCTCTCAAGATAGAAAGCTCGCGAGCATTAGGAGTTCCATCAACAGTTACAATATATTTTTTCCCAATTTTATATCTTGGGTGCATCATAATATTAGCAAGTTGACCATCATTTGTAAGAAAGACTAGACCTGTTGTGTCAATGTCAAGTCTTCCCACTGGATAGACCCTGTAGTCATCTGGCACAAGGTCTGTTACTGTTGGCCTATCCTTTTCATCAGATGCAGATGTTACAACTCCAATGGGTTTATTTAAAATCATATAAACTTTTTTGCCTTCAAGTGTTAGCCTTTTTCCATCAAGGTAGACCCTGTCAACATTGGGATCAATTTTTGTTCCAAGTTCTGTCACTAGCTTGTCGTTGACCTTAACAAGTCCTTCCTTTATAAACTCTTCGCACTTTCTTCTCGATGCAGCTCCACAGTGAGCCATGTATTTTTGTAATCTCAATTAGATTCCTCCTCTAATTCCTTTAAGTCAGGCAGCTCTTCCAAGTTTTCCATGCCAAATTTTTGTAAAAATTTTTCTGTTGTGGAATAAAGATTAGGATGACCAATCCTATCTAATTTGCCAGAAACTTCTATTAAATCAAAATCCAAAAGTCCCTTAATAGTTGAGTCGCAATTAACTCCCCTTAGTTCCTCTACCTCTAACTTTGTCACTGGCTGCTTGTAGGCAATAATAGAAAGAGTTTCAAGGGCAGGTTTTGAAAGATTTTTTTCATTTTTTTCTTGGATCAAATTTTTTAAATAGGGTTCATTTTCTTGCTTAGTTCCCAGTTGAAACTTCCCATCAACTTCCCTAAGTCTTAGTCCTGACGTTTCATTTTTATAATTTTCCTTCATCTCTAAGAGGATTTCCCTTGCGTAGTCCTTCCTAAGTTCTAAGCTTGATGCAAGGTCCTCTAAACTTATGGGGTCGCCCCAGATGAAAAGAATTGATTCAATTATTGATTTCAGCCTGTTCCTGTCCATTGTATTCTCTCTCTTTAATTAAAATATCTGCAAAATTATCGCTTTGTTCTGCAAGGATGTACTCGTTCTTAATTAGTTCCAACATGCCCAAAAAATAAGTTATGACATCCACCTTGTAAACTATATCTACTAAGAGTTCGCTAAATTTTATTTCCTTATTCTTGTGAAGGGCAAGTTTAATCTTTCTGGCAGCATCTTCAACCTTGAAGTACTCCCTTTCAATCCCAACTACTTCCTTGTCCTTGTATCTTTTTAAGATGTTAAAAAAGGCAAGAGAAAGCTTATCCACGTTAGAATCCTTTAAGAAGTCTATTTCGTTCATGGAAAAAATTTCTGTCCTAAGCTTGTAAAAGGACTTAGACTCATACTCTTCTTGAACTTTTAAAATTTCTGAAGCTTCCTTGTACCTCTTATACTCCAAGAGACTTTCCACCAAGTCCTGCCTTGGGTCTTCTTCCTCTTCGACCTCTTCATCTAGGTCCTCCTTCTTAGGTAGAAGCATCTTGGACTTTATCTCTAAAAGAGTTGAAGCCATTAAAATAAAATCTGAAGTGAGAGTTAGGTTTAACTTCTTCATGTTCTCAATGTATTTTAAAAATTCTTCAGTAATTTTAAAAATTGGTATGTCGTAAATATCTATTTCATTTTCTTTTATTAAATCTAAAAGAAGATCCATTGGACCTTCATAAGTTTTTAAAACAATATTGTATTCCATAAATTAATTCCCAAAGAAATAATTCCATTGATTATTCCATAGACAATTGGCCCAATAAATTTGTCAACAAGTCCAGAAAAAATCATTATGACTAATACAAAGTAAAAATATTTTTCGTACCTATAAAACTTGTATTCCAAATTTTCTGGCAAAAATGTCGCCAAGACCTTTGACCCATCAAGTGGTGGAAGGGGCACAAGGTTAAAGACGCCAAGCATAATATTGTACCAAAAGATTGATGTGAAAAGTGGCACCAAGGCAGATGACTTGTAGTTTAAGTAAACTAAAATTATCCCTGATATAAGTCCAAGTACAAAGTTAGTAAAGACTCCTGCAAGAGAAACTAAAAGTGATGCGACTTTTCTATTTCCCTTAAACCTATAAGGGTTAATAGGCACAGCCTTTGCCCAACCAAACCTAAAAATGACCATAGAAATTAAACCCACAGGGTCAATGTGATGCAGTGGGTTTAAGCTAAGTCTTCCGTCATCCTTTGCAGTTGTATCTCCACAGAGATAGGCCACATAGCCGTGAGCTATCTCGTGAGGAATTATTGCCACCATTAGGGCAATAATGTTTATTAATATTGATACAATATCTAAGTTATTCATTTCAATCAATCTCTTCTAAAACTAATTTATAATCTTCCTTCTTATCAGAAAAAGCATAGGCAGCCTTGATTCTTTGGATCGCTCCCTCAACTTCATTTTCTTTTTCTGTGTAAATTGTAGCAAGCTTGTCGCCCTTTTCTACAAGGTCGCCAATTTTTTTGTGAAGATAAATTCCTGCACTTAAGTCAAGGACATCTCCCTTCTTATGTCTTCCAGCTCCCAAGTCTCTTGATGCAATTCCAATTTCAATTGCCTCAATGGATTTAACGTAGCCAGACTCTTCTGCATAAATTTCTTTTATTATTGAAGATTTTTTAAATTTATCTGTGTCATCAATGTAAGTCTTGTCTCCACCTTGAAGCTCAACCATTTCTTTGAATTTTAGGGCAGCAGATCCATCACTTATCTTTCCTTCAAGAACTTTTATTGCCTCTTCTTCAGAAGATGAAATGCCTTCCATTAGCATTAACTTGGCACCAATTCTTAGAGCAATATCCTTTAAGTGACCTTCCTTCTTGCCCTTTAGGATGTTTATTGCCTCAATAACCTCTAGGCTATTACCTATGGCATCGCCAAGAGGCTCTTCCATGCTAGTGATAATTGCCTTAGTGTTTCTTCCAAATTTTTTGCCAAGTTCAACCATTAGCTTTGATAGTTCTACTGCTGATGGAAGGTCCTTCATAAAGGCACCATTTCCAACCTTAACATCAAGAACTAGGGCATCTGTTCCCAGTGCAATTTTCTTTGAAAGGATAGAAGATGCTATTAAGCTAACATTATCTACAGTCGCTGTTGCATCTCTTAGAGCATATAAAAGCTTATCTGCTGGAACAATATTTTCTGTTTGACCAATTACTGCAATGTTGGATTTTTTTAGGATTTCAATAAAATCTCTTCCGCCAATATTTATGTTAAATCCAGGAATTGCTTCAAGCTTGTCAAGAGTTCCTCCTGTATGACCAAGTCCCCTTCCACTCATCTTGGCAAAGACAAGTCCCACTGATGCAAGTAGGGGTCCAAGGACAAGGGTAACTGTGTCGCCAACTCCACCTGTTGAGTGCTTGTCAACTTTTGAGCCAGGGACTGCTGATAAGTCTACAGTTTCTCCTGAGTCAATCATGGCCTTTGTAAGGTAATAAGTTTCATCTAGGTTTAACTTATTAAAATAAATTGCCATTAAAAATGCAGAAACTTGGTAGTCAGGAATTTCTCCCTTTACATAATTTTCTATAAAAAATTCTATTTCACTTTGATTTAAAACTTTGTTTTCTTTTTTCTTTTGAATAATATCTAAAAAGTTCATTAAATTTCCTCAATTATTTCTTTTAATAGTTCTTTAAACTTGCCTGCAACTTCTTTTCCAACTTCCACAACTTCTGTGTGATCAAGTGGAGTGTCAAGAATACCTGTAGACATGTTAGTAATTGTTGAAATACCTAAAATCTTTAAGCCCCTGTGTCTTGCAATAATTGCTTCTGGAACTGTACTCATGCCAACAGCATCTGCTCCAAGGATTCTTGCCATCCTTACTTCAGCTGCAGTTTCATAAGATGGTCCAGTGAAGTACATGTAAACTCCCTCTTTAATGTCGATGCCAAGTTTTTTTGCAGACCTTTCTGCGACTTCAACAAGTTCTTTGTTGTAAAGGTCTGTCATATCAGGGAATCTTGGTCCAAGGTCTTCATCGTTAGGTCCAATAAGTGGATTCTTGCCCATTAGGTTGATGTGGTCCGTGATAATCATAAGGTCTGCTGGCTCAAAGTCAGTGTTAACTCCACCTGCTGCATTTGTTAGAATTATAGTTTTGATTCCTAGACCTGCAAGAACTTCTATTGGATAGACAACTTCTTTGATGTCGTAGCCTTCGTAATAGTGGATTCTTCCCTTCATTACGCAAACTTCCTTAGAATTTATTTGACCAAAAATTAGTTTTCCATCGTGTCCCTTAACTGTTGAAACTGGAAAACCAGGAATTTCTGTGTAAGGAATTTCAATTTTATCTTCAATGGCATCGGCAAAATCGCCTAGGCCTGATCCAAGTACAATACCAATCTCAGGTTGGTTTTTAATTTTTTCTTTTATATAGTCAATGGATTTATTCATTATTCCTCCTAAAGTTATTGTAGTAAAGAATGCCTGCCACACTCTTTGAGTCGTTTATCTCGCCCAAGTTAACAAGTTTAAGAGCTTCATCAAATTTTATCTTTTCAACAGAAAGGTGCTCAAACTCATCAAGGTCTTGATCGCCAAGACTTAAGTCCTCTGCATAAAAAATAAATAATTTTTCATTAGTAAAGCCTGGTGAAGAATAAATTTCTGCAAGATAGTCAGACTTCTTGGCCTCGTAACCAGTTTCTTCTTTAAGCTCTCTCAAGGCAGCCTTTTGAGGTTCCTCTCCAAAGTCAACCATTCCTGCTGGGATTTCATAAATCTCTTTGTCAATGGCTTTCCTATATTGTTTTATAAGAACAATTTCATCATCTTCAGTTATGGCAACTATGCCTACAGATGGATGTCTTTCCACTATCTCTCTCTTAGTGTACTTTTGTCCCTCCATCTCAACAGTATCCACCCTAAGTTGCAGGACCTTACCGTCAAAAATCTTTGTAGATTTCATAGTTCTTTCTTCATAATTTGAATTTGTCATTTAATCACCAATCATTTCCTTTGCCGTTTCAATTGCAATTTCACTTACATTCATTCCGCCAATTAATCTAGCAACTTCATTAACTCTCTCGTCGTAGCTTAATTTGTCAATTGTAGAAATTGTGCTATTGTTAACCACATCTTTTTTTATTGCAAAGTGCGTGTCCGCAAGGGCAACAATTTGTGGCAAGTGAGAAATTACTATAACTTGTCTATCCTTTGAAACTTCCTTTATCTTATTCCCAACTATCTGAGCAGTCTTTCCACTTATACCCGTATCTATTTCATCAAAGACAAGAGTTGGAATGTTGTCCTTTTCTGCAATTATGGACTTGAAACCAAGCATAATTCTTGACATTTCACCACCAGATGCAACCTTTGCCATTGGCATAAGGTCTTGACCAAGGTTTGGTGCAATTAAGAATTCAATCTTGTCAATCCCATCAAAAGAAAGTTCTTTTTCTTTTATTTCAATTTTAAATTTTGCGTCCTTTATATTTAACTTGTTGATCTCTTCTTCAACTTTTTTCTCAAGAATTTCTGAAGTCTTTTTCCTGTTTTGACTAATCTTCTCTGCAAGAACTGTGGCTTCAGCTTCTTTCTCTTCAATTTTCTTTAAGAGTTTATTTAAATTGTCTTCAAAATTTTGTAAAAACCTAAGTCTTTCACTAATCTCTTCATAAAAAGAATTTATGGTCTTTACATTATTTCCATACTTTAATTTTAAATTGTTTACAAGGTCTATTCTTTCCCTTAAAAATTGAAGTCTTTCTTCGTCAACTTCACTAGAGCTTACATACCTGTCGAGGTCCTTGGCAATGTCGGAAATCCTAAATCTTATGTCTTCTAGGTTTTCTTCGACTTCCTTTAAGTCCTTGTTGTATCTTGTTACTTCAACTACATTGGCAATTACCTTGTCTAAGATGTCTTCAAGAGAAGACGTCTCGTAGCCTTCATTGATTAGGGACTTGGCTTCAGATAATTTTATCAAAGTATCTGTCATATTGTTAAGGACGTTAAAGTCATCATAAAGCTCTTCGTCGTCGTAGTCACTTAGACCAGCGTCTTCAATTTCTTTTATTTGATATTCAAGCAGGTCTATCTCCCTATCCTTACTTTGTTCCATAGTAGACTTATCATGGTACTCATTTTTTAAAGAATTTATCTCATGAACAAGGTCCTTTAAGTTACTAAGAAGTTGACCTTGGTCCTTACCAGAAAAGTCATCAATTAATTTTAACTGGTTTTTGTTATCCATAAGGGAAATGGATTCATGCTGAGCAAAAATATCGATTAGATGACTTGAAATCTTTGACAGGATTTGTGATGTCACTGTCCTGTTGTTGACTCTAGTAATAGTCGGTCCCTTTTCACGAATTTCTTTTGAAACAACTACTAGGTCCCCTGACTCAATGCCATATTCAAGAAGAAGGTCCTTGGTTTCCTCATCATAAGACGAAAAAACAGCCTCAATAAAGGCCCTATCCTTCCCCTTCTTTATAATGTCCTTGTTGGCCCTTTGACCAAGAACAAGTCCAAGAGAATCTATGATTATTGACTTACCAGAACCTGTCTCTCCAGTTAAGACATTAAGACCAGGTTCAAATTCAATTTTCATATTTTCAATTATTGCAAAATTTTCGATATTTAACTCTAAAAGCATATTTCACCTAATCATTTAAATTTTCATAAGCCTTGTTTACAATTTCCTTGGCATCAAAAGTCCCAGAAGCTTCTCCATAATTTGACAAGTAAATTAAAAATTCTATGTTGCCACTTGTCCCCTTAATTGGAGAATTTGTTAAAGCCTTGATATTAAATCCTAGCTCTCCTGCAAGGTCAATTATTTTTTCTATTACTTCAATATGTACTTTTTTGTCTCTTACAATTCCACCCTTGCCAACTTTTCCCTTGCCAGCTTCAAATTGTGGTTTTACAAGAGCGACAATTTCACCCTTAGGTCCCAAGATGTCCTTGGCAACTGGAAGAACAAGTTCAAGTGAAATAAAGGAAACATCAATAGAAATAAAGGAGACATCTTCTTCTATTATGTCCTTGTCAAAATATCTTATGTTGGTCCTCTCAAGAGAGACAACTCTATCGTCCATCCTTAGCTTGTAGTCAAGTTGATTGTAACCAACATCTATGGCATAAACTTTTTTTGCCCCATGCTTTAACATGCAGTGAGTAAAGCCTCCCGTTGAAGCTCCAATGTCAACACAAACTGCATCGGTAAGATCAATTTCATAGTCATCAATCATCTTCTCGAGCTTGTGACCACCACGAGACACAAAGGAGTCTTCAAGACCCTTGATGTAGATTTTTTCATCTTCCTTTAGTTGGGTCCCAGGCTTGTCCACCCTGTCTGTTCCTATAAAAACTTTGCCTTCCATTATTAGCCTCTTGGCCTTTTCCCTTGAATCAATTAGGCCCTTTTCAACTAATAAGACATCTGCTCGTTTTTTTGCCATTACTTACTCCTATTTACAAGTTTTGCTGCAAAATTCTTCAGTGCATCTTCCTTAAGTTCAAGACCATCAAGTGCTTCATAGGCCCCATTGGTTAGGTCTATAATTTCATTTTGAAGGTCTTCCTTGTCCTTAAAGAGAAGCATATTAATCTCGCCGCTGTCAGGATCCTTTTCTTCATCTAAGAGGTCATCTTCAAATTGGTAGGCAATACCTATGGACTCGCCAAACCTTGCAAGCTTAGTAATATTATCTGGGTCAAGGCCTGCTATGATACCACCAACTACAACAGAAGCCTTAATAAGGGCTCCAGTCTTTAGCTTGTACATATTTTCACAGTCATCTTCTGTGTAATCAGAAACGTCCCTGCTTATATCAATTGTTTGACCACCAATCATTCCATTTACACCTGTGGCATTGTAGATGTATTTCATTGCCCTCATGGCACGCTTTAGGTCCTCAGGATCTTCAATGTTTTCGATATGTCTTAAAAGGATTTCCATGGACATGTTTAAGAGTCCATCACCTGCTAGGATTGCAATCCCCTCAGAGTAAACCTTGTGGTTTGTTGGTTTTTCCCTTCTAAAGTCATCGTCATCCATGGCTGGTAGGTCGTCGTGAATAAGTGAATAAGTGTGTATCATTTCAATTGCAGCTGCAAAGGGAAGAATCTTGTCTAAAGAATCTTCAGAAAATTCGCAAAAAGTTATAAGAGAAAGGAGAGGCCTTATCCTCTTGCCACCAGAAAAGAGGGAGTACTTCATAGAGTCAATAACCTTGTGTTGTGGGCTGTTGTCATACTCAAGTAGGGAGCTCAAATAATTATTAAATTTTTCTAGTAAATTATCTAAATCTCTCATCTTTTTTGTCCTCAATAAATTCAGAATTTTCTTCTGCAATAGTTTTAATCTTGCCCTCATAAGCCTTTAGGGTATTGTTCAAGTACTTGTAAAGTTCAATTCCCTTTTCGTATTTTTTTATGGAATCTTCAAGACTAATGTCCTTAGACTCAAGTTCCCTTATTATATTTTCAAGCTCCCTAAAGGAACTTTCATAATCTCTTTCCATTTAATCCCTCACTTCCACCTTTTGAACCTTGGATTCTAGCTTGCCATCCTTAAACTTAAGAGAAATAATATCTCCAAGACTTGCATCTCTTGCGGACTTAAGACTCTTACCATCTGCTCCTAAGATTTCAACCTTATTTATCTTTTCAAAGGCTGAATCAAGTCCCAACTTCAAGAGATTTAATCTGTTTCTCTCATTCTTTAACCTAAGACTTAGGTCGTAAGTGGCAAAAAACTTTTCAAAAGGCTTAAATTTTCTATGATTGTCATTAACATAGGATTTAAAATAATAATTTAATAGTTTTTTATCAAAATTTAGACTCTCAATGTCCTTATTGAGCCTAGAATTTATATTTACAGAAATATTTTTTAGCCTATAAGAATAATTTTCGATTTCCTTGGACTCCTTGAGTTTAAAATTCCCCAAATAAAATCTTTTATCTTGAAGCTCATACTCATGACCCTCAATAATTTTTTTCATGGCAGAGTTTAAAATGGCATGAGCCCTTAGTAGGTCCCTAGTCCTTTCATTAATCTTATAGATTTGATTTTTTATAGATATATTTTTGTATAAGTTTAGGAGTCTTAGGCGATTGTAATCAAGTCTTCGATCCATGAGATTATTAAGCTGAAACTTCTTCTTTTCAAGTTCAGAAAGAATTTCATCTTCACTAAGGGTCACAAGCTCTGCCGCATTAGTTGGTGTTGCCGCCCTCATGTCTGCCACAAAGTCGCAAATTGTGTAGTCCACCTCATGGCCCACAGCAGAAATCACTGGGATTTTTGAGGCAAAAATTTCCCTTGCAAGTCCTTCGTCATTAAAGACAAATAGATCCTCAAAGCTTCCCCCACCTCTAGCAATTATTATGGTGTCAACTGGCTCTTCTTGGTTAAAATATTTCACACCAGCAATCAAAGACTCTGCAGCATAGGCTCCCTGAACAAGACTTGGATAAACTAAAATGTCACAAGTCTTATTTCTCTTCCTAAAAATATTTATAACATCCTTTATGGCTGCACCACTAGTTGACGTAATAAGCCCTATCCTTGATGGATACTTCTTCAGGCTCTTCTTGTGTCTTGGGTCAAAAAGCCCTTCCTTTGTGAGCTTTTCCTTTAAGTCCAGATACTCCTGATAGAGGTTGCCCTTGCCATCAAGGTCCATTTGGCTAATATATAAAAAAACTCTGCCACTCCTTTCATAGTAAGTGACAGTTCCCTTTGCCATAACCTTGGCGCCATCGAATAAATTAATTTTTATATCCTCTTGGCTAGCCATGGCATCAATGCGGGCAAACTTATCCTTGAGAGAAAAATAAATATTTCCATTCTTGTGAAAATTTAAATTTGTAATCTCTCCAGTTATGTTAATATCCCTTAAGATATAGTCCATAGAAATTAGCTTTTTGATGTAATTATTCAGTTCACTTACATTAAAAGCAGACTTTGCCAAATTAAAAACTCCTGTAAATTGTTCCCAAAATTCCGTTTATAAATTTAGGTGCTTCGTCAGAACTATAAAGTCTTGCAATCTCAACAGCTTCATTAATAGAAACCTCTTCAGGAATATCATCCTTGTAGAGAAATTCATAGACAGCAATCCTGAGGATTTGCCTGTCAACCTTGGCAAGTCTTGCCATAGTCCAACCCTTTAAATTCTTCTCTATTGTCTCATCAACTAGATCAAGCTTGTCCAAAATGTCTGGCACAGTCCTCTTGATGTAGTCAACTTCGTCCCCTTGGAATTCATGATTTTCCATAAAAAGATCTAGCTTGTCAGTGGAAAAGTCATCATTTACGTCCATGGCGAAGAGGGCCTGCATGGCCCCTATTCTTGCTCTCTTCCTACTCATTTGACAACAGTCTTTTCAGAATTTTTTACAGCAATGCCGGAGATGTGAACATTCACTTCTACAACATCAAAGTCTGTCATATTTTCAATAGCTTCTTTAACTTCTTCTTGCACCTTTTCAGATACTTCAACAATTTTTATTCCATATTCAATAGTAATATATACATCTACAATAGTTTCTCTTTCGCCAATATTAACTCTGACGCCCCTATTGAAATTTTTTGTATTTAAAATGTCAGTAACTTGAGACTTGAAGTTAGATCCAACCTTAACAACGCCGTCAACACTTTCAGCTGCAACTGATGCAACTGTAGCGATAACATCTTCAGAAATCTTAACTTTACCTTCTGCCTCATTACCATTAACAAGATATTTATTATCCACTATTACACCTCCAAATTAACTAAAATAATTATACCAAATACTTCTCATATTATCAATTTATTGCACTTTGCATGACTTTTTTAATAAGATATTTAAAAGTATAATTGTCTGTGAATAAAAAATTAATTTATTGTGACTTAATAGAAAATCCTAGCTCTTTGAGAAAGGATTAAGCCATAGATCTTTATGACTTTGAAAAAATTTATAAAATCGTGAAAGCTTATGAAGTTGCAAGGAAATATTAAGTCGTAAAACTTTATAGAATTATGAATTTTTATAAAGTAATTAAACTCAACAAGCTAATAAAAATAAAAAAAGCCCGAGGACTTAATACTTGACGTCTAACAAGTATAGTCCGCAGGCAGGTGCTGTTGGTCCAGCAGCCTTGCGAGATTTTTTCTCCAAGGCTTCCTTCATATATTCAATTTCTCTCTGGCCCCGTCCTATCTCAAGGACAGTTCCCGTTACAATTCTTATCATGTTTTTTAAAAAGCTCTTTGCCACAAAGTCAAAATACAAAAAGTCTCCATCTTCAATTACATCAATTCGCTCAATACTTCTTATGGAGTCCTTGACTATGGCTCCTTTTCCCATAAAGGAATTAAAGTCGTGCTCTCCTATTAAAGAGGCAAGGGCCTCCCTCATCCTAGCTGGGTCGACTTCATAGGGATATTCGTAGACACGGTTGCGTAAGAGGGCATGCCTGTACCTCGACCTATGAACCACATAGCGATACTTTTTTAACTTTGCATCGAATCTTGCGTGGAAAGCATCTGGTACATATTTGGCATCGACAACTGAGACATCTTCTGGCAGGTTAAAATTTAAAACCTTGGGAAGATTTCCAATGTCAATTGTGGTGTCAGAATAAAAATTTGCATATTGTCCCTCAGCGTGAACTCCCCTGTCAGTTCTCCCTGCGTAAAAAATTTTCACTGGGTGTTTGACAGTTTTTTCTATCCCAAGATTCAGTTCTCCTTCCACAGTCCTCTCATTTGGTTGAAGTTGAAAGCCGTGAAAGTTGGTCCCGTCGTAATTTATTTTTATTAAAATATTTTTCATAACTTAGAAACCACAACTATTATTCCAAAGAAGATTAGATTGCCGAGAAAAATTAGGACATCCTTCCCCACTATCTTTGAGGCATTCATCTTTGTTCTGCCATCTCCACCCCTGTAGCATCTTGCTTCCATGGCTGTGGCAAGCTCTTCTGCCCTCCTAAAGGAGTTAATAAAAAGTGGCACAAGGAGTGGTACTAAATTCTTTGCACGTTTTATAATATTTCCCGATTCAAAGTCTGCCCCTCTAGCCATTTGAGCCTTCATAATCTTGTCAGTCTCTTCTATAAGTGTTGGGATAAACCTAAGGGCTATTGTCATCATCATGGCGATCTCGTGACTTGGCACTCCAATCTTTCTAAAGGGTCTTAGAAGTGATTCAATCCCATCAGTTAATTCAATTGGAGAAGTTGTGTAAGTTAATAAACTTGTTCCAAGAACTAAGAGGACAAGTCTAATACCCATGAAGACTGCAAGGTCCATTCCCTCTTGAGAGATTTTCAAAAATTTAAAAGTGTAAATTGGATCTCCTGGTGTGAAAAACAAATTAATTATAAAAGTAACAAGGATAATCCACTTAAGTGGCTTTAGACCCCTTAGGACCATGCCAAGGGGTAGCTTGGCATTTAATATTATAAGGATCAAGTATAAGACTACTGGCACATACATGAAAACTGATTTTATAAAAAATAGTGAACATATAAATAAAATCATTGTTATCATTTTTAATTTTGGATCATACTTGTGGACGGCACTTTCGCCAGGAAAATATTGGCCAATTGTTATATCTTTAAACATTAGAAGCACCTCTCAAATATTTTTTTAGAGACTCCTTGGCCTCTTCCACAGTGATAGCATCCTCGTTGATGTCCAGACCCTTCTTCTTTAAAGTCCTCATTAGAGATGTGATTTGTGGAATGCCAAGTCCAACTCCAAGTAGCTTGTCTTCATTTCTAAAGATTTCCCTTGGCTCTCCATCTAAAAAGACCTTGCCCTTGTCGAAGACAATAATTCTCTCAGCAATTTTTGCCACGTCCTCCATGGAGTGGGAAACTAAAATTACTGTAATCTTCCTATTCTCGTGAATACTTTTTATTTCACTTAGGATCTCGTCACGACCTCTTGGGTCAAGACCTGCTGTTGGCTCATCTAAAATTAAAACCTTGGGCTCCATGGCAAGGACACCTGCTATGGCTACCCTTCTCTTGAGTCCACCAGAAAGTTCAAAGGGTGACTTGTCCTTATAGGTTTCGTAATCAAGACCAACGGACTCCATAGAATCCTTGACTCTTTCATGGACTTCTTCTTCACTTATGTCTAAGTTTCTTGGTCCAAAGGCAATATCCCTCTCAATTGTCTCTTCAAAAAGTTGATACTCTGGATATTGAAAGACTAGGCCGACTTTCTTTCTCAAGTCAGTTAAGTTTGATCCCGACTTATCCACCCTAGTTCCATCAATAATAATTTCACCTGATGATGGCTTTAGAAGTCCATTAAGGTGTTGGATAAAGGTTGACTTACCTGATCCTGTGTGACCAATGAGGCCAATAAATTCATTTTCTTCTATCTTTAGGCTTATGTCATCCACAGCTTTCTTCTCAAAGGGAAGTCCTGGACTATAGATATGCATTAAGTTGTTAATTTCTATTAGTGACATATTTCCTTCACCATTTCTTCTATATTTAAAACTTCCGTAGAAATTTCTAGTCCATCTTTCTTAAGTTCGTAGGCAAGCTCTGTTACTTGGGGAACATCTAGACCCAGTCCCTTAATCTTATCAACTTGCGAAAAGACTTCTCTTGGAGTACCACTTAGGACCATCTTCCCATCTTCCATTACAACAACCCTGTCGCTTATGGCAGCCTCTTCCATGTAGTGGGTTATTAAAATAATTGTCTTGCCTTCCTCTTTGTTAAGCTTAATAAGGGTATCCATTACTTCCCTCCTGCCGCTTGGGTCAAGCATGGCAGTTGGCTCATCAAGAATTATATACTTGGGAGACATGGCAAGGATCCCAGCTATGGCTACCCTTTGCTTTTGCCCACCAGAAAGAAGGTGGGGAGCATTTTTTTTGTAATCAGTCATTCCAACATCTTCTAAGGCTCTATCAACTCTTCTTCTTATTTCACTTGGTTCTACACCCATGTTTTCTGGTCCAAAGGCAACTTCATCTTCGACAATTGTCGCAACTAATTGGTTGTCAGGATTTTGAAAAACCATACCTGCAGTCCTTCTTATGTCCCAGATTTCTTCCTCGCTCTTGGTGTTCATTCCATCAACAAGGACGTCGCCCTGGCCTGGCAAGAGGAGACCATTTATTAACTTGGCAAGGGTAGACTTGCCAGACCCATTGTGACCTAGCAAGGCAACAAACTCGCCTTCTTTTATTTCTAAATTTATATCTTTTAAAATCTGAATTGCATTTTCATCTTCGTAGTCGTACTTAAAAGACAAATTTTTTATACTAATCATATTATCACCTTTATGTTAACCTATTATAAAGGATAACTTAACAAAAATCTATATCATTTATTGAGATACATAGAGGTTATCTCTAAGGCAAAATCTCAATGGAAGCTTTGCATCTTCTCCTGCGTAATCAATTCCAATTCTCTTTGTGATGACAAGGTCTTTTTCAGGAACATCTTCTCCCTCTCCTATGTAGAGGTAGTCCTCTGACAAAATTTTTCCATTAAGGGACCTATCAATAGCAAGCCCTTTGGATAACTTGCCCGGTCCATTGGTCAAATTTTTTCTTTGATAGTTTGAGAGATCTTCATAGGACTTGCCAAAGCGATTTTTTGCAATCCCATCTATGTTGTCAAGAGGCTCAACTCCACGAATTAATACAGCCTCAGGATGGTTCTCATCCCTTGTCACAATATTCAAGAGGTCGTACATTCCATAAATCAGGTAAACGTAGATGTGGCCACCAGGAAGATAAAGAGTCTTGTTCCTATCAGTTATCTTTCCGCCATAGGAGTGACATGCCCTGTCGCTAAGCCCAAGATAGGCTTCAGTCTCAACTATTTTTGCACAGAAAAAATTACCAGAAATATTTCTGATAATTTTCTTGCCTATTAACGATTTTGCAACTTCAACTGTGTCTCTCTTAAAGAAATCACTCTCTAGAATTTTTCCAGACATCATATTTTTCCAATTCCTTGTCTAATTTTTTAACTATATAAGTGAGCACACTTAAGTCGTCAAAGAATCCAAAGAATAAAATAAAATCTGGAATTATATCTGCAGGGTTTAAAAGATATAAAAATCCTGCCACAATTAAAAGAATGTCCCTCTTTTTTACTTCCCTGTAATTACCTTTGGAATAATCCATGATAAGACCAAGTGCAAGCATAAGCTCACGGGAAATCTTTTTAAATAAATCCATTTTATTTGTAGTTTTCATGGATTCATTAACTACCCTATTTAGTCTATCCTTGTTTTTAAAGACTTGATGGGCATAGGGCAATAACTTTCTCAAAGTTCTATAATAATTCAATTTCTCCCCCTAAGTTAAAACTTGCATTTCCCTTACACAATTTCTTTACCCAAAAAGAGAATTATGCATTCATCCAGGAAGAATCCTTTGGATTGTCCCTAAATAATTTTAACTTTTCAATTTCGCTTTCTTTTATATAGTCCATTTCGTGTGCAACTTCTATCAACTCATCAAAGTTTGTAAGTGAGTGGTGTTTAAAGCCAGCTGCCTTAAAGTTTTCTTCAGCATTTTTCATATTATAAGTGAAGATACTAACAATTCCAAGGACTTCATAGCCCACTTCTTCAAGGGCCTTTGCAGCTTCAATTGATGAGCCACCAGTTGAGAATAAGTCTTCAATAAGTACAACTTTTGCTCCTTCAATTTTTGCACCTTCAATTTTATTTTGCTTGCCGTGGTCCTTGTTAGAAGATCTTACAAAACCCATAGGTAGACCCATCTTGTCGGCAATAATAGCTGCGTGAGGAATGCCTGCTGTTGCAGTTCCCATAATATATTGAACTTCTGGATACTGATCCTTAATTAAATCAACTAGACCATTTTCTACTGTGCTTCTATCTTCTGGATAAGAAAGAGTTAGCCTATTGTCACAGTAGATTGGAGATTTTATACCAGATGCCCAAGTGTAAGGATCTTCTGGCGAAAGAGTAACAGCCTTTAATTTTAATAAAATTTTTGCAATTTCTCGCATTATTTTCCTCCTAAAAAGTCTTTTTTGATTTCTCTATATTCCTTTAGTGGGTCCTCTGCCTTAGTGATTGGTCTTCCCACCACAATGTAGTCAGACCCAAGCTCCCTTGCCTCGCTAGGAGTTACAACCCTCTTTTGGTCATCAGTATTTTTGACCTTCCTGATACCTGGAGTAACTGTTATAAAGTCCTTGCCCAAGTTTTCCTTAATCTTTGGCACTTCAAGAGCAGAACAAACAATGCCACTTAGGTTAGCTCCCTTGGCAATATTTGCATAGGCAAGAACAACCTCATCAAGGGACTTATCCTTGTCAATTTGAAGTTCCCTGTGCATGACATCTTCATCAGTAGAAGTAAGCATAGTAACACCAAGAGTAATAAGATCACTCTTTTCCTTTTTTACAATTTCGCTTGCATCACTTAACATCCTTTTGCCACCAGCAATGTGGTAGTTAATCATATCAACATCAAGAGCAATAAGGGAATTTGTGGCTCCCTTACAAGTGTTTGGAATGTCGTGAATTTTTAAATCCAAGAAAATCTTGTGACCAAGCTTCTTAATTTCTTTAATAATACTTGGACCTTCCTTGTAGAAAAGTTCCATCCCAACCTTTACATAGACCTCTTCATCCTTAAAGTCCTTTAAAAAATCAAGAGCCCTTTCTCCACTTGGAAAATCTAGTGCAATAATTACATCCTTTGCCATATTAACCTCAGCTTTCTCCAGTCGCCTTATCTTGCAAGTAGGCGTTAATAAAGATATCTAAATCCCCGTCCATTACCTTTTCCACGTCGCCAACATCTACATTAGTCCTGTGGTCCTTGACCATAGTGTAAGGTTGGAAAACATAAGACCTAATTTGTGAACCCCAAGCAATTTGTGAATAGTTACCTTGAAGGTCCTCGATTTTTTCCTTCTTTTCTTCTTCAGCAAGGGCAACAAGTTTTGCCTTTAACATGTTCATTGCCTTTTCCCTGTTTTGGATTTGGCTACGTTCATTTTGACATTGAACTACGATGCCTGTAGGAATATGAGTGATTCTAACAGCTGAATCAGTAGTGTTAACGTGTTGTCCACCAGCACCAGATGACCTGTAAGTGTCAATCTTTAATTCTTCATCCTTGATTTCAACTTCTGTGTCGTCATCAATTTCTGGGAAGACATCCACAGATGAGAAGGAAGTGTGCCTTCTCTTGTTGGAGTCAAAAGGCGAAATCCTAACAAGTCTGTGAACTCCCTTTTCACCCTTGAGGTAACCATAGGCATTGTCTCCAGAAATTTTTAGAGTAACAGACTTAATGCCTGCCTCATCTTCCTTTAAGAGGTCAAGAGTTTCCACCTTGAAGCCCTTGTTTTCAGCGTATCTAGTGTACATCCTTAGAAGCATACTTGCCCAATCTTGGGCCTCAGTTCCACCAGCACCAGCGTGGATGGAAAGAATTGCATCGTGGGAATCATACTCCCCATTTAATAAAGTATTTAATTTAAATTCCGCAGTGTCCTTTTCAATCTCATCAACGAGATCTTGGAAGTCAGAGTACGAAGAGTAATCTTCCTCGATTTCCATAAGGGCAATAAGATCCTCTGCGTCAGTAATCAAGTCAATTAACTTGTCGTATTGATCTATCTTTCTTTGGTATGAATTAGTTTCACGTATAACTTTTTGGGCACTTTCATTGTCGTCCCAAAAACCTGGTTCCATTTGTTTTTTGTTTAGCTCAACAACTTTTTCCTTAAGAGAATCAATCTCAAGAGATTCGCCAAGAGACTTAGTAGTAAGCTTGGAATTTTCCAGGCGCTCCTTATCTAAATAGATATTTTGCTCCATAAAAATCCTCCTTTGTATTGCTTATTTTAGTATAACACAGTTGCTATAATCACACTAATATTTTGTTGTAAGATGGGAATAAAATTTGACTTAATGTATTGATTAGAAATATTTTAATTTGAATAGTAAATCTTTACAAGTTTATAGATTTTCATAAAGTCCTAACCTCTTACAACTTAATAAATTTTTATAAACTCCTAACCTTTTACAACTTCATAAATTTTTATAAAGCCCTAACACCTTGCGACCTCATAATTTTTTATAAAGCTATAACCCCTTGCGACTTCGTAGTTCCTTATGACTTCATGGTTTGTTATTGCATCATAGTTCCTTATGACTTCATATTAACTTAACAGGTCATAGGACTTCCTTGTTGATGTAACTTGCGTAAATAAGCATAAAAAAAGAAGAACCCCTGAGGGTTCCTCTTAATTATTAACAACTTATCTTCTAATATAAATTGTTGCACTCTTATCTTGTTGTTCCCATTCAATATCTTGATCAGCCTTGTCTTTAGTGTTTCCGTTTGTTAAACCAAATACATTGGCTACGTTAGTTACAGAAACTAGGATTCTGTCGTTGATATTAAGTGGTTTAGAGTCCATCTTAACAGTCTTGCCGTTAGAAAGAACTATTTCATCACTGTCGATTTGGATTGATGCTGTCAAACCATCTTTTGTGAATGTTGCAGTTCTTGTCTTTGCATCCCACTTAACGTCTGCTTGAAGAGCTTCAGCTACATATCTAAGTGGAAGCATTGTTCTACCATTTTGAAGAACTGGAGTTACGTCCATTAATCTCTTAGTAACAACGCCGTTTCTAACAACTTCGTATTGGAACTCATTGATGTGGAATACATACCATAGAGTATCGCGAACTGGAGTGCCGTATTCAGTCTTTTCAGGAACTACAGTCTTAACTGGGTAAGTTGGAGTGTAGTCATGTCTTCTGAATAGACGATCAAAGATATCCCTACCATCGTGTCCAGGTCTATAACCATCATTTCCACCAGTGTTATTATTGTCAGATGTTGTTTTTCCATTTAAAGCTTTTTCTGCTTCTACTAATGCTTTCTTAGCTTTGTTAACATCTTCTTGGCTTGCATCTGGATCTGCAAGAACTTTCTTAGCATCTTCTAGAGCTTTGTCGTATGCATCCTTTTTATCTTTGTCTGCATTCTTGTACTTGTCAGAATTCTTTATTGCATCGTCTTTGTTTTTGTCGACTTCTTTTTGAAGTGGTTTCTTGTCTACTGCTTCGCCGTTTAATTCGTTTTCAGCTTTTGTTAATGCATCTTTAGCTTTGTTAACATCTTCTTGGCTTGCATCTGGATCTGCAAGAACTTTCTTAG
>OAZW01000065.1_pt1 | contig 151325 bp, 145 predicted proteins | sample 1495231 | NCBI WGS metagenome assembly OAZW01 (sample SAMEA2580062, study PRJEB22360) | human gut metagenome | reverse complement strand
CAGAAAAGTCTCCGATGATGGCTATTGCTGAAATGATTAGCTGATTTACTTGTTTTTCTGTAGTGCCATGAAGTTCATTTGGAATATGGTATTCATACATTTTTGCTTTAGCACGAATTTTTTTTAAATAATACTGTGAAGTACTTTCAATTAACACTTTGCTGCCCTCCTATACAATTCGTCAATTAGTTCTTTTAAATTCTGATTATGAATAACCATTAGTTCTAAATTTTCTCCTTTATGGTCTTTAGTAACTATATTTACCATATCCTCTGCTACAAATTTACTACTCGTCAAAACAGCAGATGCACCATATTTAACTATGTACGGTCTGTCTGCCAAATTTTGAAATCTTCCAATTATAGATGCTTTCTCGGTTTGTCCTGAATCTTTTAACCTTCTTTTCACAGCATTCAACGATTCAGCATATCTTAATATATCCTTTCCCGAATCATCAATTGCATCTTGTAATCTCTGATATCCTTTTTTCCCATTCTTATAATCTGCCATTCCTTTCACTTCAATCACAAACACCTCGTCTGTTTTCGATGGTTTTCCATCCATTTTAAATCCTAATACATCGCTCCCTGGAGTAGACATATTACGATTTGTTTTTCTGCAATATCTAGTTCTAGGCACATAATAATTTCTAACAAACTCTATATAATCTGCAATTAACAGTTCACAAAAATCTCCTACCCTAGTCGATGGACCAGGTCTTTTTTTTGTATCCGGAAAAACATCATTAATCAAAAATTCTTCTCTTGTCTTTCCAGTACCTTCTCTGTCGAAATCTAAATCTTCTAATGTCCGATAATTGTTCCTAAAGTGGGTAGCCCACTCATTTAATATTTCTTCGTTATCTTCAGAGACTAAATTTAACACGATAATTTCTTTTCCATCCTTTGTATAGCGGTTATTTTCTTTTTCATACCAATCCATATATTTCATATTTAATATCCTCTTAAGTAAACTAATTTACCTGCTGCTTCCGTTACACATTATCCTAATTTCTGTACTAATCAGTATACTGCTGCCCTTCAGCACCTCCATCCTTTATCTTATCTGTATTATATCATTCTTACTTGTAATATGAAATGTTTCCACTTTAGTTAGCAAACTTTTGAAAAATGAGTTCTTAAATTCCACACACTCTTTTCCTTTTTCCTCTTAGATTTAGAATTATTAACTTAATGACATATTACCGGGGTTAAAATATTGTCCTAAAAGGGGATATATCAATTAAACAGTCTGTTTTATTTGTTGTAGAAAAAAATGACTGAAAACAGACCAACCTCTCCTCAGCCATTTAAAATTTCGTATAGTAATCCTTTCAATAGGAAAATGTATAAAGGATAATTGGTAGTTATCCAGTATCTAAATGATATTAGATAATACCTTATTATCCTTTGGTTATGGAATAAACGAAAATCAATACTTAGTTATCATAGCAATATTTTGCACTTACATTATATCTGAACGAGTTGAAATCTATTTTGTAGCATTTACAAAAAAACACAGCATTCTCTCTTCATGTGGACATAAAAAAGAGAGAATGTCCCATATCGACTCCTCTCCAATAGCTTCTATTCATTTAAGATATTTGCAATACATAAACTTACTTTTTTTCCAAGATTCTCTGTATCTCTTCCGCACTATCTAATATGGGAATAGACGAGGCAGGTAGGCTCCATACTGGACCTTGACTGGACATTTCCAGTGCGTTAATAAATACTTCTGCCTTTTTGGTGGCTTCAATCGCAAGTTCTGTAAGGATACTCGATGCAGCCATATAAAAGCACTTCTTTTCTTTCATATCTAAAATAATTCTTTCGTAAGAAGATCCTGCGGCATTTTCTATGCGCAAAACCTGTACTCTCCATTTTTATTTATGTAATAAAGTTTGATCCAGCATGTTTTTAATTTCATCCGGAAGACCGTCTATCGTTGCATTTTTATCTAAAAACAGTAAATTTGTATATTTTTTCGCATCATTCGGCGCTGAAAAAATATGAGTTACGGTATATGCTGTTCTACTTTTAGAGAAGCAATCTTCATCTCGCAACGATTCTACTACAAAACAATCGCCCTTTTGCTGCCCCTTATCATCATACTCTTTATTTAAGCATAGAGTAAAATTAAGATCTGTTGTGCCAAACTTATAAGTTCTCGTGTCTGTAACAATCTCTTCCAGCATAAATCCTTCTGAACCAGCTAGCATTGCAATCTGTCCGATATGCTTAATCTTACGCTTACACAATGAAAACGGGTGCTGCGGTGTAAAAAATATCTGCGAAGCTTGAAGCATCTTTTTTGCTGCATAACTATAAAACTTTTTTGCTGAAAGGTTCGTGGCCACACCTGTCAAGTGCCTAAAATTGGCAGCTTTATAAAGCACCTCGATATATCTGCCTTCAAATACATATAGAAATCTTTTACCTACTAAATGCTTCCTATACAAATCAGCAGCCACTTTAATCTCCTGTACAATCTTCTCCCTATCCTGTTGTTTTCCCATCTATCTTTTCCCAATCATCACTATAGTATAAAAAACAGCACTGGACAACTTTTCTGTTATCCAGCGCCCATAATCTTAAAAAGCGGTTTTATGCTGGCTGTCAGCCGCGACATCCTTCCGAATGTCTAAAATGTCGCCGGTATCATTGAGTCCCCGGCGCGGACTCACCGTATCTCCCTGGTGTGGGCGTAATACCCTTCCGAGTATCAAATAGTCCCAGTAATTACCCTGCCCGGGCACAGTACAGCTTTTACGTGCCGCTACACGAAACCTTTTGGCTTAATTATATTATATGCGATACCCTAAGAAATATCAATAGTTTCCCCAAATTTGTATCCTGTTTTATCACGTTAATTTCTGTTTTAATAAACTCCTTCTATAATCTGTATCCAATACTCTTTTATGGAAATCTCACATTGCACGCTCTTGCATCAGTTTTTCACCAAGTTTTACAAGAGGATTGGTTTCCCATGAAAGAAAGATTCAAGATCTTCCTATGCAAAATAGAAAGGCAATACTTCTTGTGAAAACTCGAAGACTTGTTCAGAATATATTATTTACATCAGCACGACTTAGTCCTGTGAATGCAGCAAAGATTTTGAAATCAAACAGTATTGAAATTGGAAAAAACTGCTATTGAATTTATAAAACTTCATCAATTGCCTGTATTATCATTTGATCACATATTCCTGCTTTTTTCATAATCATTATATAGATAAAGACTCGTGCTAAAGAATATGCCACAACATGAACACTTTCGAACGGTTCTAAACTATTATGCATTAACATATTTCTTTTTTCCCAAATGCATAAGCCATCTCTTCTAACTGCTCCTCTTTCATATTTTGTGCTAATAGCAATTACTCCACAATTTCTTCGCAACCTTCTGTTGCTATCATACTTACCATATCTTTTTGAGTTTCGCATCATTAGAAATAGAAATTTTTCATTTATAAATAAAACCCGAGTGGATTTTCTTTCCCTCTGGTTCTGCCTGGTTCTGCTTACGTAAGCACTTAATTTGGGGATATCCCAAATTCAACATTTGCATAGAAATCCTTCCTTAATAATGGTCCTTCATCAACTTCAGTAAAAACACTTAACCTACAAATCCATGAACAGAAGAAATAATCCATTCCTTTTGCTCGAAGTGCAAATAGTGTCCCCCTTTTAACATTATCAATTTATTTTCCTGATTATCGCCCATTACGCTTCTATGCAACTTTTCCCATTCCGGAAAAATTTCACAATTATCTTCCGAAACAAAATTCAGCACCGGCACTTCTTCCGGGAATTTCATATCCCGTACGATCTTCAGATTTTTTTCTATCTGCTTTAATTCATTCATTATAGCCTTATTATAAGAGGTATCAAGGGAAAGTATCCGAAAAACATCTAAGTCTTCCTGTGAATAAGAATAATTCTGATCAGCATAAATAACTTTTTTCGGATTTCTAACTGAAAGCAGCCGGCTGACTCCCAACGCATTCTTTGCTTTGCTTAAATAAGCCATCAAGAGATTTAATTTTGTTGTGTCAAAAGGTTCGTTCTCGTTTTGCTTTGGTACAGAAGAATCTATTCCTATAAAACCACAAACCTCCTCGGGATAAGTATTGGCATAATACAGGGAATACAATCCACTGATAGAATGTGCCATCAGATAATATTGGTGAACGCCAATCTCTTCCAGACAGGTATGTAATTCCGCTACAATATTCTCTATGCTTCTTTCTGTATCTGCCGGATCAGACAGACCGTAACCAAAAGGCTCCACGGTAATCACTTTATATGTCTTTCCTAATTCCTCTGCTAATGGTCTAAACTCCAAGACTGGCGAAGGTGATCCAAGACCTGGAAGCAACACAATAACTGGTGCCTCTTCTGTTTGCAGACCAGCAATTTCCACATTCATCTTTTTCCCACCAACCTTGACTGCAGTACCATAAGCAGCTTCTATCTTTGGCATTTCTCTCTTTTTGCAAAAATAGTTCCATATCATCCCAATGCAGCATAGGATCAGAATTACGATAACCAACCACTTCATTATTTTAAATATTTTCCTTCTCATAATTTTAGAAACTGATTTCTCCTCCCGCTACCTTTATTGTTTTCGATCCGCTATTGGTTACATAGAATCTATAATATCCAGTAGACGGTATTGTAAATGATGTTTTATGGGAAGTACCTGAACCGCTGTACTTTTGGGTTCTGCTTCCGGCCTGGTTGATATACCCCATTTTCACAGAGGAAGATGTATTTAAGTTTACCCGAAAAGTAACGGTAGTACCTCCGCTTACATAAAACATCGAACCATTAGAATCATAAAAGGATACCGTTTCCCCACTTTCAATACTAATTTGCTGCAGCCCCATTCGATTCTCTATCTGATCTGTGCATAAGTCTTCAATACTAGTGTTTGCTATATTTCTTACGTTATCAGCTGCTGAAACTGGCATAGCAGTCAAATACATAAGTCCGAGCATTCCTAAAAATATTCTTGTTTTCTTCATATCTCAATTTTCCCTTTCTGTAGTCAATATTCCTTTAGAAATCGTTACTCTGTCACTGGATACATTTTTTAAATACACACCATATTGTCCAGATTCAGGAATATCCAATGTTATCTTATTTTCTGTTTCTGTTATAACCTTTTCACTTATCACATCTCCATTGAAAATATATCCAATTTCCAGGGTTCTTGCTTTACCCCTTTCATCACTATCAGACTGTATAAAATCGAATATAAAAATATCCCCTGTTTCCATATCCCAGGTATCTCCATCAGAATCTGTGAAAACAATCATGGTTCCGTTATCCAAATAACATTCTGGCACTGAGCCATTACGCTCTGTTTTTAATTCCATAATATATTTTGCAATAGGAATTCCATCTTTATATAAATTCTCCGGTAAAATGTAATCCGTTTCCACTTCCATTTGGATAGCTCCACCATTTTCTTTTTCATATAAAGCAATCCCATTCTGATTTTCTAAAACTGCCTCTTTATTATCTTTGATTTTACCTGCAGATTTTAAAATTTCATGTGCCCCAACCGTGATTCCGCCAAGTCCCATCGCTGCTACCAAAACAGCTATATATCTCCTACGGTTCCTTTTGGTCTTGGTATGACCTATCTCAAGAAAAACGATTTCTTTTATTCGCTTCTCACTGTCAATATCTTTTTGTTGCGTTTCACTTTCCAATAGTTCACAGGAATTATCGAGCATTTCACTTATCTTAAATTTCACTGGCATCATATCCCTCCTCCAGAAGAATCCTTTTCAGAGTTTCTCTTCCTCTCCGCAGACGGGTCTTTACTGTTTGAGGATTCATTTCTAAAGCTTCTGCAATTTCTTCTATCTTTTTATAGCGATAATAATACATCATAAAGATTTTTCTATCCTTCTCTTTCAATCTCTCCAATGTCCTTCCAATGATCAACTGCTGCTCTTTCTGTAAAATCAAGTGTTCTACGTCACCGTTAATCAGGAGAATATCATCATTAAGCTCCAGAATTTCTCCACGATAAGAACGTAGCCAATCTTTCGCCTTATTTCTTGCAATCATGCCCAAATAAGATTTGATACTGCTGTACTTTTTATAATTAACCCGCTCTGCTGTCAGCCACAGGGAAATAAAGGTATCCGCAACCACCTCCTCTATATCTTCCTTGGTTCCATTTTTATGAAGTAATTCCCAGACAATACATGTGATATAGGGACTATATAAATCAATGATTTTTCCCAGTGCCCACTCATCTTTCCTCTTCAGTTTTCTCATTAAAATAATTTCATCCATTGTCCAAATCCCATCTGCCTGTTTTTTATCAATACGTATAAAAATGGAATTTGGTTTCAAAAACTAAAAAAGTAGAACAGCTGATGCCATTCTACTTTTTCAGTTATGCAAAGCAATATATAAATATGATGAACACTTCTTGAACTAATAGGTTCAAATGTGCTCATCATATTTTCCTTCATGATTTTATATAAAACATAAGACTTGAAAAGTAACTTTCTTTTTCTGCTCTATATATTATTCCTCTATATTTTCAATGTATCAGGAACTTTCTTATCAAGAACCATTTTAAACATCACACCATCTGTTATATTCTCGATTCTGTAGTAGATATGGTGTAAATCCAAAATCATCTTAACAATGTAAAGACCAAGCCCTGTACCTCCAGTCGATTTATTTCTTGATTTTTCCACTCGAAAAAACGGTTGGAAAATATCTTCCATATTTTCTATATGTACACCTGTATTGATTACTTGTAGACACTTTTTTTCTAGTTTTATGATTACTTTTTCGCCGACAGGCGAATATTGTACTGCATTTAAAATCACATTTGACAATGCTTTTTCAAACAGTCGCTTATTTACACAAATCTGAATACCTTCCACTTTATTCTGTATTTCTATTTTTTTTTCATTTGCCACCGGAAGTATTTTCTTCACACAAGGCACAAGAACTTGTTCAAGATTTATCTGCTCAAACGACTGGTCAATATCACTTGCATCTATCTTCGCAATCAATATAATCTCCTTAACCAATTTTTCCATTTCATCCAATACAAGTAGATTTTCCTGTAGGTATTTATCTCGATTTGCATAATCTCCAATCCGATACAGCATATTTTCTGATTGTGCTTTCATGATCGTAATAGGTGTTTTTAATTCGTGAGATACTGCCGCAAAAAAACTCTTGCGCTGTCGTTCCATATTCTTTATAATGACAATATCCTTTTCCAGTTGTTCACTCTTCATTTTCAATTCATCTAATGTCCTTTGCAAGTTTCGACTCATAGATTCCAAACTAACTGCAAGTACTCCCAGTTCATCTTTTCTTCGAGTATTGCATCTCCATGTAAAATCCAGCTTTGCCAACCTTTTGGATACTTTGCTTAAATAAATAATCGGCTTAATTAATATTCGATAACATAAATATGCAGCTATAATGGAAGCTATTAATACAATCACTGTTATTAGTGGAATCTTATCCAAAAAACTTTGTCTTATATTCTGCATTCCAGAAGAATCTATCAAAAAAAAGACCAAACTGTTACCACTTTTTACATCTTTAAACGCCACATCATACGCAATACTTACAATCTGTTCTGACTTTACTTCTTTTATTTTTTCCATATCTCCAAATGTAAATGTCTGCCCATCTCCAGAATTTAGCTGTGCAATCACACCATTGTCAATACAAAAATTATAGATTCTGTCTTCGGCCTTATTTACTGTCCATTTATTGAGTTTTTTTACAAATTCTGCCGAGTTGTTTTCAAACTGTACACTTACATTTTTCTGATAAGTAAATGGTATTGCGAGCATCGCTGTTACATAAACAAGAATACTTGATATCAATAGTACACAGATTGCTCCTATGAAAAATTTTAATCCTAAACTTTGTTTGAATCTATTTTCCAATTTTGTATCCAATCCCCCTTACTGTCTGTATCCCCTGAATTCCTTTTTTTCGCAAATTCATAATATGGAAATTCACCTCTTTTTCTCCAGTACAATATTCACATTCCCACACTTCACTTAATAATTCATATCGGGTACAAACTTTTCCTTGATTGTAAATCAAATATTTCACAATATCAAATTCTATTCGTGTCAAAAAAACCTCTTTCCCATTTACATAAACAGTTCTGCTAGCCAGATCCAATTTTAAATTTTCATATACTAGACAATCTTCCTCCTGCTGCTTTCCTGCATTCACCCTACGAAAAATTGCTTCAATCCGTTTTAATACTACCCGAACAGAATAAGGTTTTACTATATAATCATCTGCTTTTAAATCAAAGCATTTCACTTCTGCATCCTCTTCATCTAATGCTGTCAATATTATAATTGGTACTTGTGACATTTCACGTACTTCTTTACATACATCAAATCCATCCTTCTCAGGCATCATGATATCCAATAATATCAAATCTACTGTGTTCTTTTTAAATTTCTCTATCCCATCTATTCCATTGTATGCCTGAAACACCTGATAGCCACTTACTCTAAGTAGTTCCCCCAATGCATTCTGTATCATTATATCATCTTCTATTATCAATATCGTTTTCATCCTATTTAACTCTATCTATCGCAACTCAGTTTTTCAGCATTATTTCTCAAATCATTAAAATGCAATCTATAACTTTTGCGCACTTCCTCTCTCTATCTCTTCAGAAATCTAAGAAAAAATATCTTCTACCGTTTCTATAATCTTTTCCGTGTAAATATCTTCTGTTGAAATATAAATTTTTCCCAGGTCGTCTTCCTCCATAATTCCTATATGTTCTTTAACTTTGCTTATAATCAATTCCCTTTCTTCTTCCGAAATATCTTCATCAAAAAATACATTTTCATTTGTGATTGTTTTGACATCACCCGTTATTGTTATACCATAGTTTCCAATAGAACCTAAATAGCTAGAGTTTTCGTATCTTCCTCCGTCTGCCTTTACAAAATCACAACGCTGACCTTTTTCAAGAAAATTTTCTTTACTATCATCTACAACAATTTCTATATCTTTTGGCACTTCGAAATTTAAACCACTTAAAAATATTATATCCGGATTGAGTGCTTTGACTATAAAGTCATAATTTTCTTTACTACTCAATTCTTTTTTTTCTTCACAGTTATAACAGTATCTATAATCTGAAGAATGTGCTAAAATGCCAATCGCCTCGTACCCCTCCTTCCGAAACATTTTTACAATATCTAAAAGCTGGTTTTCTACATAATTTTTCCCAGAAAGTTTTACAATAATTGATTCCGTTTTATATAAAAACGGAAAAGAATTCGTATAAAATTCTTTTGGTACACACTCTAGATTTGAATCTAAGACTGCTAATGGATTCTTTCCCCTTTTAAACTTCTTGGCAATTTGCGCAGTTACATATGGAACTACGAAGCTATTATGATATCCTAAATTATATTGTTTTAATCCGTCACAGTCTTTTAGTGAGCCAACTGTTACTTCAATATTTCGAATATCTTCTGTATCCACAAAAATTTGTTCTGCTGCTAAAGTACCGCTTAAGTCGCACTTGACTCCTATAACCCCCTCCATTGATGCAGGATATGTTACAGTATTCGCATTATTAGCAGCAGCAACAAGAACAATGTCTTTTTTTAATAATTTAGAAATAACACTTTCCATTTTTACTTTATCTTCACTGAACACACTACCTAAGCTCAAGGAAACAATGTTAATTTCTTGTTTTAAGCACCATTCCAGGGCTAATAATAATCGGTCTATATCTGTTTTACCATTTTCATCCAATATCTGCATACTAACTATTTCACTTTCTATGAAATAGTTCTTTATAATTGCTGCACATATACCTCCATGATCATTTTCTGTATCCTTATTTCCTTTGCAAACCTCCTGCCCTTCTATGTAATAAAACTCATCTACATATTGCACAAATGATTGTTTTATTCCTGTATCTATTATTACAATTTTCATTATTCCGAACTCCTTTAAAATCTATCATAAAAGCAACTTTGTTTTTATTTCAAATTACTTGTTTTTCATTATACCATAAAAAGAGGGGATTATCAGAAATACTCCCAATAATCCCACGCCTTTTAGTTCACACTTGTAATAGCACCGCCAGCTACAGAACCATTGTAACTTACTGATGATTTTGTCTTTGAACTTTTGCAATGGCAAATGCAAAGGCAACCACAAGTTTTAAGTGCTTTAACCGTATTTTTACGATTATGTACTTTTGCTAATTTCTTCATCGCCAATTCCCTCCTCTCATAAAAGATTATCTATAAGCATACATATAAGTAGTTATAGCAATAATTTAGTTAATCCATTCACTGTCATGACATCAGATTTGGTCTCAAATTTGCCAGACAAACTCTTTCCAGTCCTTTTTTCAATTTCCATCACTACATAAACTGCATCCAAAGCGTTAATATATTTAAAAAGACTAGTATCTTCAACAATCTCCATCTTTTTCCCTGATATCATGCATACAATCTCTTTTATCATATCTTTTATTTCTTTTTGTTCCATATCTTACCTCATACCACTTCAAAATCAACTTTTAAAATTTTTTCTATAATGCTACATATTTCTCTAGGAGTTTCTCGCTTCATCATATTAAAGATTTCTAAATCCGTTCCAGTACTTTCTTGAACTGTCTTTTCATCAAGAAACATATATTCTACCTGATTCCGTTCCTCATTATACTGAACATCTACATCTGTCATCCCCAAGAAAACATTGCTTGTTTCAAAATTCTCTTCACAAAATTTTTTTATGGATACTATGTACTCTGTATCTAAAAGTTCTTTCCGTATATAATATGTAAGAAGTATGTTTATATCTATTGGAATAGCTTTTGAAACGACCAAAGGAATTTCCCCAAATCCATTATTAATATGACGATCATAGGGCATAATCCCACCTGGACAACCAATAATAATAATATCCGGACGATATTCTTTTGCTTTTTCACAAATATACTGGTTTAAAATTAATATTTTTTGGCGAAAACTAATGTTTTCAAACATGCTACTTGGCAACATAGGTATGCCAAATAAGCTACTTAATTCGTTACTGCCTACAACTAATGTCCGGTATCCTTTTTCTTCAAAATATTTTTTCAAGGAAAGTTGTGTATAAAACTTATTTGTATTTGGACCCATCCCCATTACAGAAAGGATAGGTATATCAAGTTCCCGTAATGCAGTGTCAGGTTGTATTTCTTTCCACGTATCCGGAACAAATAATAGATGAACTTTTTCTCTTTTGCCATCATCTAAAATATTCCAAACCGCTTTTTCTACTAAAATTTCTTTTTGTTTATCAATTCCGAAATCAATAATTTCCTCATATTTTTCTCCAGAATATAGTCCGTTCAGCAACAATATTGTATCTGCCTCATATACACCTTCTTTCCAATTATCAAGATATTCCCACATATTAGTATTTTTCTTTAAGGCTTTCGACCTTTCAGTACCACTAAGTGGTATAAGGATAACCTTTTGATAGTCTTCTATCATCTCAGCAAAGTCTTTAAAAAAACGTAATGTCGGAACATACGGATAAATCATCAATACTTTCATACTACTTCCCCCTCAAAATCATAGCCAAATTCTCGCAGCATACAGATAACTTTTAAATCATTCATTGCCATTTGTTTGGACTGTACACACTGACATAATTTTTTCTTACATGATATCTCTCCATTTTCTGTACACTTTGCTGCACATTGTCCACACAGTCTTAAAGCCCAGCAATTCTTACATTGTTCTGCTGTAACAACTCCTATATTTAATAACTTTTTAGATGCGTCTATGTCTATTCCTTCTTCTATATTTCCAATTCTCATTCCCGGTCCTTCGGTTACCTTTTCACATGGATAAAAATTACCCGTCACAGAAACAAATAACCTACGTCCTCCCGGAATACATGGTCCGTTATGATGACCTGTTCTCTTTAAGGAATCGGATTCTTTCATTGTTTGATATATGTACTGATAATATTCCATTTCTTGTATTTGAGAATTCAGTATATATTTTCTATCGCATTTTCCCAACATATACATAAACATCAAAAAATGGGAATATTGATACTCTATCTGAAAGGAATCGCTATACAGAATTTCTTCTTTTGTGCCATTTTCTTCGACTAAATTCAAAACATACGTCGCATCTTGCATGAGTTCATCCATACTAAAATAGTCTCTTACACATGAAAAATCACAGTTTGAGTTTAACACTGTATTAAAAGATACTTTTTTCAAAAACTCTGGGCATTCTTTTTTGATTTCATTTAAATTTTTCATAATGACTTCAAAAGAGCCTTTTCCACTATCTCTAAATACACGATTTTTGTCGTGATCCTCCTTCGCACCATCTAAACTAATCACAATATTAAAATCTTTCTCTAAAAGGTATTTTGCTCGTTCTACTGTAAGCAACGTTCCATTTGTTGTCATAGTATATCCAACCCTTCTATCCGGAACGCGCATTTCCATATAATCTACACACTTCTTTATCAAATCCATTTGTAGCATTGGCTCACCACCATAAAATCCCACTGTAAGCTCTTCCATTTGACCGCTATGTTCTAAAAAATAATCCAACGATTTTTGAGCTAAATCCCAAGTCATAAATTCATGTGCATGTGTCCTGTTTTCATATCCTCCACCATATACACAATATTTGCATCTCAAATTACATTCTTGTGTCACTTGCAAAATTATATACTGCATCTTTGATTGCAATGAATGCTTTAAGAGTTCTGTATCCGGATGTTCAATCTTTTCCAAAGTATCTTCTAATAGATATCCTTTTCCCTGAAATCTTTTCCACTTTTTCATATCCAAATCATTATTATTTAGTTTTTCATAAACTTCATCCGTTATTTTTAAAATTTTGTTTGAGCGCCTATCATATACATAACAAGCCTCTGGTGTTTTAAATGTTTTGTAATAAATTTTCCCTTTCATTTCCAGTTCTCTTCCTTAACTTTTTTTTATGTTCTGCTGGTATCTGACTTTCCATTCCCTGTATTTTGGAGCTTATTTCATGAAATGTACCATCTGCAAAAATTTTTCCATCTTTCAATAAAATAATCCTATCAAATTCCTCTAGAATTCTAAAATTATGTGTAATACATATTAAAAAATCATGTTTATCTTCCTTAATCGATTTTATAAATACATTCTCCATTGCAACATCACAATTTGATGTCGCTTCATCAAGAATTAAAATATTTGCATCTTTGTTTAAACAACGTGCCAATGCAACCCTTTGTTTTTCACCTCCAGATAATTGAGTACCATCAAACCCTACTGAAGTTTCCCCTCCTTGCGGCAAATCATCGACAAATCCTAATATTTCAGGAAAGGAAAATCTCTCTTTTTCATACTCACTTTTAAACATATAGATATTATCTTGTATAGTAGCATTAAATAAAAATACATTCTGCCGCATTATACTAAACTTTTTTCTATAGTCATCAAGTGAAAATTCTTCAATATCTTTTGTATCAAATAGGATATTTCCTTTTTGTGGACCATAATAGCGTAACAAAAGATTAACAAGAGTGCTTTTTCCACTTCCATTTAGCCCCACTAATGCAACTTTTTCCCCACGGTTCAATACCAAATTAAAATCTTGCAAAACCTCTTGGCGATCATAAGAAAAATGAATTTGGTTAAATATAATTTGTTTTGGTACTTCTACTACAGTATTACCACTATGCAAATTTTCCTCCTCCATATCCATGAATTCTATATAATCTCTTGTAGAAGGTATAATATTTGCAATGACCATTTTTAATGCAGTAATAACATCAATAGGTGTCAAAATGCACCCTGCATATTGAAGAAAAGCCATCAATGTTCCTATGGTCAATTGACCATTCCATATCTGGGATGCAGCAACTATATATATTACTGTAAATAATATTTTTTCACTGCCTTGCTTTAAACATGAATCTAATGATGTCAGCATCGCAACCCTTTTATCATACTGTTCTCTCTTTTTGGATAAAACTTGAAACTGCTTTTCTATATGCTCGTACATATCCCAATTCTTAATTTCTTCAACACCAGCATAATTATCACTCTGCCATCTAGAAATATCTTTTTGAATTTGAAGAAGTTTCTCAATCCATGTTTTACTTAATCTTTCACAAAAACTAGAAATAAGTATTTTTAAAGGCACAATACACAAAACAAGTAAACTGAGTTTCCAACTCAAAAACAGTAATCCAATAAAATATCCAATGACATTAATAAATTCTATGAAAATACCAATAACATCGCTGCTACATACTCTGGACATATTATTGACATCATTGTTTGCGTCTGACATCAACGCTAACATACTATGTTTTTTTAAATAACACATCTTTAGCCGTAATGCATGAGATAGAGCTTCTACTTTCAGAGAACTTCGAAACGCTGCTGCAACTCCGGATTGAATATGCATTTGTATATACTGAATAAAATATCCTACTATACCAATAAATGTCGCTATAAATACTAACTTCAATAAAATCACATAGTCTTTTGATAAAATTCCTTCATCAATAATTTTCTGTTCTAGGATTGGTGTTACCATATAGATGGCCAGGAGAAAAAAACTCAGCACCGCATTTAAAATCAATTCTTTTTTATATCGCAACATCAATTGAAATATATATTTTTTTTCTCTCCTGTTTTTCATTTTCTTCCCTCACCATTTTTGCTAACTTACTTATTCTCTCTGCTTATTTACTAATTTTCCATTTCTCAAAGATATTACAATGTCCGCTTCACTAGCTAATTCCAAAGAATGCGTTACGACAATCACACATTTCCCATGTGTATGTGCACTTTCCTTTAAAATCAGTGTGATTTCTTTTGCCATCTCTTCATCCAAATTTCCTGTCGGCTCATCTGCTAATAAAAGTTGTCTTTCCGATGCCAAAGCTCTTGCAACAGCTACTCTTTGTTGCTGCCCACCAGATAGTTGTTTGACATTCCTTTTAGCCTCTTCTTTCGATAGTCCTACTTTTTCTAAAATTGGTAATGCCGGTAACTCTGAAATAAGTTCCACATTCTCTGCTGCAGTCATATACTCCAATAAATTAAAATTTTGAAATACAAATGCAACATTCTTTCTCCGATGGTTCTGCAAGCCTATCTTCGTCAAATCTTGACCATCATACAGAATATTACCTCCATCAGGGGTATCCAATCCCCCAATCAAAGACAGCAATGTGCTTTTACCACAACCGGATGGTCCTAAAATTGCATAGAACTTTCCTTTCTCAAACTCAGCCGTAATCCCTTTCAAAATATTCTTATTTTTTTCATAACCATATCTAAGATTTCTTATTTCTAATAATGCCATATCTTTCCCTCATTTCAATTACCATTAATCTGCTTTGGATAACAACTCTAGCGGTTTTTTCCTTAAAATGAAATATGCCGCAATGAATACTGCAAGCACTATAATCAAAGTTCCTACAATACACATAAATAATATTTGATAGAAATCTATTTGCAACATAAACGAAATATCTTTTTCTCCTATTAGCCGGATAATAATTTTATTCAAAGTTGTTCTCATAGTGATCGTTGCCACTGCAACTAATGCAAATGTAGGAATTGCTATTCCTAATACTTCACATAAAAATTGCCCAAAAATATTCCCTTTGCTATTTCCAAGTGCAACTAAGATTGCAATCTCCTGTTTCCTATTGCGAATCCATATATTCAAAATCAATGCCAAAACGATAATTCCTACTAAGATACCTATGGTAATCGAAATTCGTAAAACCTGCTGCACTTTTGTAAATGGATTTACAATCTGTTCATAGTCAGAATTGTCAATTGTAAGTTTCAAAGTCTTTCCTTGCATTTCTGGTAACTTCGTAATCCTATCATACACATTTTGAATGTTTACTGGATCTTCCGCATAAATAGTTAAATCCAAATAATCATATTCTTTATATGCATCATTTCCAGGGTTAAAATCTGTATATAATACATTTGAAGCTATATCACTCATAAACATGGAATCACTCTGTGCTCCTTCAGCTCCTTCGTAAATCCCTATAATTTCTAATTCAACTTTGCATTCGGCTGGATCTGGCAGATAAAGTTCAATTTTATCCCCAACCGACAAATGGTTATACTCAGCTAAAACATCCGGCATTAATGCAACATACTTGTCATCCGATTTAATATGTCTTCCTTCTTTAAGTTTAAATGTCCCATTTTCAAATTTTTCTGATTTCTCTGACGACAGAACACATGTAATTCCTGATACATCACCATATGGGGTAAACCCTCCGCCAAATGATCCTGAAAAATACTTAAAATTTACTGCCGCCCCATAATAACATTGCGGTGTTTCTGAATTGCAATCAACAACTCCTTCTACATTCTGAATCGCCTCTATTAATTCTGGGGTAATCTTATCTCCATTATAAACGTAACTTGTGCCAAACTGATCTTGCATGCCTTCCCCATAATTTCCCTCTTCATCAATCGTCAGATGCAACTTTCCACTTACGTCTCCTTTAACATTTACAGTCGCTTTTTCTGAGGATTGAAAAATTGAAACACTCAAAACCAAAAAGGTAGAAATCACAGCTATCAGCAAAAATAAAATGACATTTTTTATTTTCTGTCTAATACAATATTTGAATGCTCTTTTTAAAAAGTTCATATTCTTCCCTCTACTTTCTTGCTATTCCATCTGACTCAAGATAGTTTTCGGTTGCAGTCTTAAAATTGGAATAGCTGCTAAAACCACTGCGCCACATATACCTACAGTTTCCATACATCCCCACATACTAATGTCGAAAATACCCAAACCATCATTTGTGATGACATTATTTAATCCTAATGTTTGTACTGATATTAATTTTTCTGGAACTTCCACAAATAATTTATCTGCCACTATTCCAGATATGCCTTCTGCAACAAATATTGCTATAAAAAATGCGGGTATGAATATCAACATGATTTCCCACAAATATTGAGCTACTATTTTCCATTTCGAAATTCCAATGGAAAGATAAATTCCCGCTTCTCTTTTCCTATTACGAATATTAATAATCAGCATCAAGAATAAAATTAAAACACCTACACTATAAGTAGCACTCCTCAACGTTTTCATTATTGTCTCTGTTTCTTCCATGCTTTCAGAAACTTTACTATATTTAAAATCATTTGAATAAATAAAATATTTACTCCAATCTATATTAGGAATAGCTCTCATTTGTTGCTCTATATCCTTCATCTGTTTTGGATCTTTCACAAAAAAATGCTGCTCTCCTTTATATGTTCCGGCTTCTACTTGTTTTAGTTTTTCTAAAATATCAAAGCTTGCTATGATATTATTTTCTGGCATCCCTGCTGTTGGAACATCCTGTATGTTTTCCTCTTTTGTAGAATAAATTCCTTTTATTTTTACCTGAATCGCTTCTCGGTCTTCCGTAATTCCATCATAGTAAATTCCATCTTTTTCTTCCAATTCAGAACTTTCCAAAGTAATTATATCGCCAACTTTTAATCTATTTGTTTCTGCCAAACTATCTGTAATCAAAATTTTTTCTTTATCACCCTCAATAATATGTTCTCCTTCTTTTAATTTCCATGTTTTGTCTATAAAGGAATTGTGTAATTCCGAATAATTTGTACTTTGGATTCTTCCCATATTAGTTTCAGGATTATCGTCTTTCCCCGGAAAAAACACAATCTGCTTTGATTTCGCATATCCATAATTCACACTATTCCAATACTGAATTCTAGAATCATTCAAAATCTTTTGGATTGTTTTTTCTGTAATTGACAAATCTTCCATTCCTACAGATACATTTCCATTTTCATCTACAATACTATTTTGAGTTGGACGAATATATATCTCTCCGCCAATAGATTCTCTAATCCTCTTCACGGATACACTTGCTCCTTTTGCAATTACTGTACATAGTAAACACAGTGTAGAAACTAATAAAAAAATCATAAAAAGCAATCCCATTTTTCTTTTATTTCGTCCAATATACAATAGTCCTCTTTTCCTTACATCCAAACCTTTATTTTCCGCCTTTCATTTTTTTATTTGCTTCAATTACCATACTTAGTATAATAAATAAATGATTTATTTTGGTTTGATTTCAATTCGTTTTTGATTTGTTTTTGGTTTGTTTTTTGGGATCAAATCTTCATGGAATACTTTTTAATCCCCTTGGCAATGGTTGTACGGTCTTTTCCTAACTCTTTGCCAATTGCCTCAAAAAAGGCATTTTCCTGAAGGTTTTGTGCAATGATCATTCAATTTTCATAAGATAAAAACTTTGACATGGTGAATCCTTTCCAGCCGCTAGAAATCAAAGCATAATAGAAAAGAGACCAACTATGTAGTCAGTCTCAATTCATTTGTAAAAGAAAATCCATACCTTTCTTTTATACTGATAATTATTAACTTTTACATTTATCCAAGATAGTGGGGATGAAATCTTGAATTACAATTGAGAAGGGAATGTTCACACCGTAGCACTAAACATTCCCTTCTCATGGTTGATTTTTCCGTTGTGTGCCAACCTCCAGCACCTTCGTCTGGAAAATATCAGGTTTTTCCGTTGCCTGCCAACCACCGACACCTTTATTCGGAAAACGTATCAGATTTTAGGTGCCAACCCACCGCTGATGCACAGCTTTTCTAATTACACTTTACACAAAACACATGAAAAATGCAATTACATTTTTATCTTATGATGCCCTGCTGCATTTTATACATCATGCAGCCTACATTTTATCCCATCAAAAAATTTCCCACTATACCTCCCCATCTATCAAATCATAACTCCTATCCAAAAAATCCAATATCTTCGCTTCACTCACCGTTCCATCCAACAATATTGTGATCCAGTATTGTTTATTCATATGGTACCCCGGAAGAAAACCACTGACTTGTGTCAGAAGCCCAATCATATCCGGTTCACATTTCACATTGATAATATCCACCAGTCCATCTTCTTCCAACCCAAGTTTCTGCTTTTTAACCTGCATCAATACCGCATACCACTTTCCATTCTTATGCCGAAGCACTGCACTCTCTGGCGATGTTTTCCAAAGATATTCCGGAACGGTCCCATATTGTTTCTTGACGTATTCAAAAATTGCTTCCCGTTTCAAAAGTTCCTCCTCAAATTATTCTATTCCATTTACAATTATATTTTCATATTGTAACAGGCCATTTATCCTGTCTCCTCCTTTGCATTGTACCATGATTCCCTCTGACATCCCATTTATGATTTGGAATCTTAATATTTTTGTACGCATGCTCAAAGCTTCCTCGATTTCCAATCCGCAAGATATTCTTCCGGATTATTACTAATCTGATTTTTAATTGAAATATCGTGCCGCTAATTCCTGCACTGCTAGTGCCGGTCCCTGATCATAATATTCCTTCGGATAGTCTTTTTCCATTCTCCCGGCTTCTTCCATCAAAAATGGAATCATGCTTACATCGCCACGAAATCCTAATACAAGGCAAAATAAGGATTTCAAATATTCGCTCTGAAACTGCGAATATACTTCCATGATCCACCCTCAACAATTGACGTTACTTTTCATAAAGAAATGCAATGCATTTTCAATAAAAATATCTTGTTTATTGCGTATACACTTTTCTTTTATCATTGGCAAAAGTTCTATTTCGTGCTCCATGATTTTTCTTCGAAGAAAGCTTTTATTAGAACCTGATAGTTCTTTTCGCATGAGGTTCAACAAATCCTCTGCTGCCATAGCATTTTGGATCATTTCTTTAAATTCCAAGTCTTTTTCTGTTTGCGGGCAGCTTTTATTTGCCATCTCTATGATACTTTCATTCTGTTCCCAATCTAAATAAAGAGAATATTCAAATTTAGCTGCGGAAAAACGAACGTCCCGGTGCATATCCAAAAATCTCTTCACTTCGTTTCTGATATCTTGCTTTTCCTTTTTATCTATAAAATCATAGTTTTCTCTCACATCAACATCTCCCGTTTAATCAAATGGCAAATCCATCTCTTCTTCGTTCTGCAATCCATGCTCTTTTCCACATACAGTTTCCTCTCTTTGCTCAATTTCTCTCATTTCTTCCCAGGTAATACCATAAGCAACTCCACCTGTTGTATAACCTGCTATAAAAGCAAACGTATCATCAGAATCAAGCAAAAATTCCTCTGATGCTGACAAAGGTTTCTTTTTTCGTGTCTTTTTATTTTTTGAACTCATATTCTTTTTTCAGCCTTTCATAAATTTCAAAAGCAACTGGACAAACAGCTACTGTATCTAATACACTATATAAACTCTGTAATCGTTCCGGCTGATCCGTATAAGGATATTTTTTACAGCTTTCCGGTCTGTATCCTTCTAACTTACAGCTCCCATCTGCTTGCAAAAAATCACATGGTTTATGTTTCGTCTGATAATTCCCATCCGAATCTTTTCTATCTAAATATCGTTCCTTAAATTCCATGGATGTAATTCCCAAATACAATGCATCATTTTCTACATCTTCTATTGGAATACTGCCATGATACATTTTACAGCAATTTCTACATCTACTGCAGTCATAGCCGGCAAATAATTCTTTATGTAACTTTGCAAACTGCTCATCTAGTTCTTTCTCATCTGCATTGCATTTCAAAAATGTACGAAATTCCAGGTTTTCTCTTTCTTTTTTTCGTGCTTCAAATTTCACTTTTCTTGGAGGCAACATAGTCGGTTGATTTCCTTTCTTTTCTCAAACGCATATTTTGTTCATATATGTAAATACTATCACAATTTTCATTTCAAATAAACAAAAGTATTCCAGCGATATCAAAAGTACCACGAACTATCTTTCTGTACTGAGAATCATCTTGATTGTTTCTGTTATCAGGATACATTTGACTATTATGGAGTCAGAAAGCTCTGCCCTATTTCAACAACGAGGAACTGCTGTATATCTTTACACAAATAAATCAGTCAACCGATAAAGGGCGTGGAATTATGACGCTCTTTACAGCATATTTAGAATTCCGATTGCTACTTCCGAAAAAATTACTGGCAACTTGTATTCTTGCATTGGAAATAACATTATCTTAATTGTAAGCTTTCACAAATAGATTTTTCTTTCAAGAATTTTACTTAAAAGACAAAAAGCAATTACAAAACTGAAGGTGGAAAACATCACTGGAAAAATAATTGTAGAACCCATCTTCCAATGATATAATAAGCAGAAAGGAGGCCGCTTTCATGTTAAAAATGATGATCCGCATGGATGATGATAAGATAGTGACAGAGAAAAAATATCATTTGGACGGTATTTACAGTACAATCAATAACACATTCCTTACCGTGGGACTTCCCCGTATTGAGGATAGTTCTGGTGCGTTAGTATATTGTGACTGTGGACGGGCAAGAGATTTCAGCTTGTTTGGGAAAATAGTTAACACTTTGAAAAACCAGACTTGGTTTATGGATAATGTATCTGTCTGGCGTTTATATGACAGTGACGATTCCGATAGCTCCGAAGATATTAATGAAGAAGATCTATTGACCCATTACAGAGAAAAGCAGGCTATGAGAGGTTAATCTTTTGGAGAGAAAATATTTTAAGGCACTAAATTTTGATTTAGATACGCACCAGTTACAAAAACACTATCCGGGAGCCAACTACCGGCAGGCATACGATGTCTTCTACATCTAAACTAAGTTTAACGTAAGTGTCAGGCTTTCTTTTTCGGTTGCTCAAGAGGCAGACAGTCATCGACATAACTGCTTTAAATATTTTGTGATATGGAAAGGGAGCCCACGCATGGACTCCCAGGGCTACGGGCATCTCAAGGTTCCGCAGCACAACCACTACAGATACTACACAGAAAAAACCTAGAAGAGTCAATCTGCTTTGTAGTGATCTGATATGTAATATATACGGTACGAAAAGGATTATTCTTTATATCGAATATGTTTCTGGTTTTCTCCATCTATCCCTGCCGTTATAAGCAGTTTCTATAAATTGTGCCCTTTTAGTTTCGGTAATATTGTCTATTTCTCCCTCTGTTTCGCACACTCTAATTTCCATTATTTTCTTTGGCAAAATCACTTTCACAAAATATACCTAATTCTTCCAGACTACAAAGCATTTCCGAAAAGCATCTCCTTCCCATTCTTACTCGTAATGCTTCTTGTCCCTCTTTAAGTACACTGATTAATTCCCCTATGGTGTGAATTCCAATACGGTTTAAGATATTCCACGTTCTAATAGATAACTGTAATGCTGCCAAATCTATCTGAAGAATATCAGTACCGGATTTTTCTATTTCCTCTTTTTTTAACCTTGCAACCTGTCTTCTCTTTTCAGCCAGCATTTGATTGTATGCATCATATCCCCATACAATATAAGAATATCGCATTGGATGTCGCAATTTTCTCAACCCTTTCGCCACAAGCTGTTGGACACGCTCACTACTTATGGAGAACCGCTCGCCAATCTCTTTATATGTCATTTTATCTTCATACCGACATAACAAAATCATACTGTCCCGATCTTTCATTTGTGATACGGCATACTGCAGTCCTTTCACCTGATCCACCGTCAGTTCAGAATACTCTATTTTTTTCTCGCTCACTTTGTTAATTCTAATTTCCTCTAAGATATTTTCCGGAAAGGTACTATTTTTAATATTCCTCATACATTGTTCCCCATATAAATTTTCCAAAAGATCATAATCTACTGCTCATTCAATAGATGCTCCCGGTACTTCGTATCCAAAATAATTTTGTGAAATTCCTGCATTGCCTTTTCTTCCATTAACTTTTCCCCAAGTTTTACAGGGGCGTCTTTTTTCCATTTTGAGTCAATTCCCTCTTGATTGAAATATCTTGCGTAAGAAAAACCCTTCTCTACTGCTTTTGAATTCTCAAACACATTAACCAGGGCTTCTGCAAGCTGCACGATGACGGAATTCCCATAGATTTCCTTTAGTTCTACTGCATCCGCATAGTCATACTGTTCAGTATCAAAAGATAAAGCAAAATCATAATTGTTCTCCCCTGCTTCTGTTTCATAGTAGAGGCTGATAGAAATATTACCTTTATAGGATGGAATATCTATGGCCTCAAAAATCCCCACTTCATACTCAATGCCATTCAACATCGTCGTTGCTTCAAGCATTTGTGAGATACATGCACCTTTCTCTTCCTGCAAAAAACCAATGGGGTTATACTGCATATTTTCCCATACCTGTTTTCCTACCAAAGTCCGTTTACATAAGGAAGCCAGAAGTAATTCCTTCGTCTCCTGATCGATTTCTTCATATAAATTCATAGTGAACCTCCTTTGTTTTCTGCGAAAATATATGCCCGGCAACTCGTTCGTAATCGGGATCTTATTTCCTTTATCACTACTTAACCATTCCATAGGAAGAAGCACCTTCTGAGCTTATATTATATGCATACTGAAAAAAATATCAATATCTGTAATAAAAGCTGAACGTTTTGTGTTGACTACGATTGTTCAGTTTTTCCATTCATAAGAATTGATATGTCCCATCAGCTAGCTATCGGCTACCTGTTGAATATTACATTGCAACGCCACCGCCATTCCAGAGTGACTCCAGAATAATCAGACGGAAAAAATTTGTTGTTTTTCATTGTCCTCTTGATAGATAGCAAACCATAAAATAGGCTCCCTGTTAGGTAATAAGTTTTTTATTTTACTGGTCTACCTAGTAGGAAGCCTATCAATGTTCATCTGTCTTTTCATTTTTTGTAGACATCTCGGTATCTTTTTTCAAAGTGGAAGTAAGATTTTTCCAAAAGTTTGTACTGCTTTATATGTGATTGCAAAAATCGCCATACTATACTCGCCCAACAAAAGATAAATGATTAATCTCTTCCGTTTCGCAAACTCTACCGCATTATTACGGGCAAAAATTTTCAATTTCTTTGTTCTTCGGACACAATCTTTCCCTCCATCAACTCTATTCGATTTCTAAGTATTTCTTTGCCAATTCCAACAATGTTTCTGCAGTTTTAATCTGTTGTTCGGTTACTCCTTTGGATGCAATATAAAATGTATCATAATCACTAGCATGTCGAATTTCTTCCGCCTTTACAATCCTCCGCCCCAGTTCTCTTGGAAATATTTCTGTACTGATATAATTTTTATTAAAATAACTCAACGTATCTTTGTGACGTTTAAAAGCAATTCCTTCCTTTGCAAGCACTGCACTTATCGTATGAAAGATACTGTAGTATGCCCTGTTATTTGCCCCTCGGAACTGTCCGGCATCAAAAGTGAGATATGCGGTATCTAAATCTTCTTTCGCTACCTGTAAGCGATGTACTGCCACATCCATTCTAGTTCCTATATCTACCGAATCAGGCTGCTTCATAGATCTTCACCCCCTCCTTCTGAACATTCTCATAAAAAGGATAGGCTTTTACCCAATGTTTAAAATGTTCTTGATTTCTTACTACTGGCATCATCCAGATTCCATAGGCAACATTATAATCAAATCCTATTTCTGCAAGTTCATCCGAATATTCTTCCATCTCTTCATCAGTTAAGTCCACTAAAATCATAATATCTACATCTGAGTCTTGAGTAAAATCCCCTCTGGCATATGAACCATAAAGAATAACACTCTTTAAATGTAAACCATATATTCTTTGGATTTCAATCAAATAGTCCATTAATAATGTTTGAATGGTCATTGGCATAAATCATTCCTCCTTCCAATCACTTTTAGTTATAGTATAACCTTGTTCACAAGAGATTACAATGCGTACCATGATTTTAGTATTCTATTTCTTTAAAATTCCAGAAGTCAAATTGGTGTTTTTTGCAAAGCAAAAATGTAGGTAATTGCAAAAAAACCTTGGGGGCTACTCCCCCAAACCCCTGTAAAATCAGGTTGCAACTTTCTGTATTTTACTTTTGCAACAAACATCAAATTGGGGAATATTACTGAAAGTTAAAATACTAACTAACTCTTGCGGCTCAATAAAGTGAAACTCTTAAAGGATAATTAGCAGTTATCCGGTATCGGAATGATATTAGATAATACTTTATTATCCTCCTGTTAAGGGCTACTATGAGTTTTTAATTATGATCATCTACATAAGGTAAAAAAATGAAAGGTAAATTAATTATTTTATTTGGTATAGATGGTAGCGGGAAAACTACTATATTAAAAATGTTAAAAAATAGTGGGTTAAATAATACAGTATGTACATCGTGTTTAACTAATACCATATTTGAAGAAGAACTATATCGTGCTGAAAGAGAACTGAACTTCTCAAGAACCGATATTTTTTCGCATGAATTCAAACATGTACTTCATATTGGCAGTGTAATTTATAATGTATATAATATAGTTTTACCGCTTTTGGATAGCGGAAAAAATGTAATCCTTGATAGATACACTATATGTATCAAATTATTTACAGATCTTTTTCTCAGTCCTTCGTGTAATTGTTTATCAAAAGCGTTAGAATGTTTGCCCACTCCAGATATAGGGATTTACTTTGATGTAAATATTGAGAATGCAATTCATAGAATAGAAAAAAGATGTAATAGAACTGGAACATTACCTCATTATAGCGAAAGTAGAGAATCTTTGATAAGAAAAAAAAGAGGATATGAGGTTATGATGTCTAATGAAAATTACCCTATTTTAAAAATAGATGCTAATCAAAGTATTAACAAGGTATATGCCTCTATAGCTGGAACGTTAAAAGAAACATGTCCTTATATTTACTCTGATCAAATAGATATATAATGTTTGAATAATTTTGGAATAAAATTTAAAGGAATGATTTAGTGAAATGAATAATCGTATGCTTCTTTTTGATGTTGACGGAACTTTATTATCTTCTGATAATAGTTTATCGCCAATAACATTATATTTTATAAATATTTGCAAGAGTAAGGGCTATCTTATAGGCATTCTTACCGCTCGCTCTCGTTCAAAGAAAAATCTTTGTCTTTTAGAAAAACTGCCATATGATTTTATTGCTTTTTATAATGGAGCGAAAATATATGTGAAGGACTATCTAGTAGAAAATAATGTATTGCCATTTAAGGAAACTTTTTCTATGCTACAAAAATTGGATAATGATTTTCCAGGTATAGTAATTGATATTCATCAGGAACCATGGAACTTTTCGAACACATGTGGAGAAATTTATCACATGTGGACAAATAATAAAAAAGTATGTACTCTTAATAAATTACCGAAATACGATATTCAGCGTATTAGATTAAAATCAGAGATGCTTATTACTATACCATTTCAAAATTATTTGGTCTATCAAAGTAAGTTATATTATACAAGATACAATGATGCTATCATAGTTCATAAAAAGGCCAATAAAGGATATGCTACAAAAAAAGCAGCAAAAATTTTTGATATTCCACTTAGCCAAGTTATAGCTTTTGGTGATGATGTAACTGACATTGACATGTTAAAAATAGTTGGTACCAGTGTGGCTATGGGAAACGCAATTCCAATTTTAAAAAAAGCTTCCAAATATGTAACAGAAACAAATGATAAAGACGGTGTTGCATTATGGATTAAAGAACATTTGCTCCGCTAAATAATAGCATTTAAATTCAAGAGGTAAATATGAAACGTTTTTGTGATAAATTATTTATATCTTTTTCGGCGAAAGATCGTTACGATATTGTACAACCTTTGGTATATCATTTGAAGAATTATGGAATTAATGTTTGGTATGACAGATATGAAATGGTAATGGGAGATAATCGTTTTAATAAAAATATTGTTCAAGGTGCAGGAACGTGTGGATACGCAGTAATTATCTTATCTCACAATACCATTAATTCTTTATGCGCGACAGAAGAAATAAAAATACTTGAATCAAGATATTATAAAAACGATATCGTGATATTTCCAGTATTGTATGAAATAAAGCCTTGTGATATTCCCCCGCAATTTGCATGGGTTAAAGAGATGATTTTTAAAGAGTCCAACCGCACTTCTGGTACATTGGAAATATGCAACCACATTGCATGTAAAATTACACATGATATGCTCTGTGATTGCAAATATAAAACAATAGAAGAAGTAATAAACGGTGGGGCTCAACTTCCAAAGTCGGCAAAAAAATTGTTACATAAATATACTAAAACTGATAATGCAAATCTCAATAGTAAAGTTTCTTTGCTATATGCTATTTATGTTATTCTTACTGAAAGCAATTATAACATAAATAAACTAAATGAAGTACCAACCAGAGTATTTGAAAGATTATTTGATGAAACTCTTCTTAATCTATCTGTCGATTACAGAGAAATATGGTTATTAGAAAACTCCTTATGCCTATTAGTTGAGTATTATTTTAGATTCTGTACGGAATCTAAGATATAAACAATTATTTTGGCTATTTCATTAGTATCACATTTGGAAGTAAGCGAATCTATGCATTTTTCTAAATAGGGGAACTGGGTTATATTATTTTTCATTTGATTCCATATTACTTCAGACCTCATTCCCGGATATGCAATAGGTATAATAGTTTTATGGTTTTTCATAGCGATTTCAAACTCTTCTTTGACACCACTATTAGGGTTCGGCGAATGTTGATTGTAATCTCCAAAAACGAAAATAGCCGAACCACAACCACCAATAACCTCTTCTCGTAATTTCTTTTTGTCTTCTAAAGATTTTTCACCTATACCGACAAATGGTCTAACAATGATGTACTTCTCCTTATCTTTTATTCCTTTCTTCGCAAGGAACTCATTTGCATATCCAATAATATGCGTCCCAAAATGTCTGCCAATTCCGTTTATTATTCTATAATCATTGGCCAAAAGTTTTTCTGTTATATTTCGTGATAAATTGTGAGAGTACTCTTCGATATTTTGATCAAAAGATCGGAATGCACCTGAAATAAATACTTTTTTATTTCGTATTCTATCATTTAATTCTTTCAATACAAAGAATATATCCGCATATTCGTTCACAAGTAGAACACGAATGTGATATCGGCGTTCCAAATCATCAATGAAATAATTGAAATATGGATTTGAGCTATCATTTTTCATAATTGTGTAATGATATGGAGCAGCATCACCTAGATATCTAGTAATTTCACTTAGACAGTCCATTACTAAATTATCCGTAAAGCTATATCCTATAAACAAAAAAGTACTGGAAATCAACTCTCTCTTAAAAAACATAAGTATCATACGGTGATTATCAGAATATTCCTCATAGTCTTTTTGGGTTGCAACAATCCCCTCCGGATTAGTTATGTCACCATTCATTTTGTATATGTTGATTCTTTTATTTAGTTCTACATTAGATAAATCTGCATCCCTAAAGACTTTGTTAATTAAAATATTACGGCTTGTGTAGTTAAGCTCAAGCACATTGTCAAAATTTGTTGTCCATATATTTGTAAACCCAACGTCAATAAGCTCATTAATTAAATGGCTATGAAAATCATTTTTATTAATAATATCGTTGATACGTTTTCTCAACTCAGCTTGCCCAAATTTATTAGAATAATATTGTGCAACTCTATAATAATTTTCTGATTCACCTAATGGCGTTCCAAGCTCTTTGGCAAGTGGTACAAATAGATTGTACCAAGAGGGATATCCTGCATTAGCAGATGCACCAGCTCCAACAAAAAGTGAGATTCTTTCATCCAAAGCCTGACGGGTGAATTGGTTAAGAAATTGCTCTTTATTTAATGGCATATTATTATAATCCTTTACATATTTCAGTTTGCTTGACTAACGATGTCTTCATACAAGTCAAGATGTATTATTAGATAATAAAGTATTATCTAATATCATTCCGATACCGGATAACTGCTAATTATCAAATAAATTATACCAAATATCAATATACTTTTCCACAGTTTTCATCCCATATCATAGATTATTTTGTTCTATAACCAAATTCTTTTACAAAATTCCTCTATTTTTATATGCAAAAAAGACCACCTTATACTAAGCTGATCTAATTCCATCTATAATCAAACAATCTATTCATTTATGCTGCCCTTATCTTCATCCGGTTTCTTGGATGCATCTCTCTTAAAATCTCAGCTTGTTTTTTAGAAGCAATGTGTATATATATCTGCGTAGTTTTTATCGAACTATGTCCTAAAATCCGCTGCACACAACTGATATCAACCCCTTCTTCTATAAGATATGTTGCAAAGGAATGCCGGAACATATGTGGTGTTATATTTCTTTCAATTCCAGCCAGCTTTGTGTACTTCTTTAACATAAGCCTTATCGAGTCCTCTGTATATCTATCTCCCCGGCTATTCACAAAGAAAAAACCGCTCTTCTTAATTGCTTCTGAATTATGTTCATAATATTTTTTTAGAATATCTAAAATTTCACTTGAAGCAACCTGAATATATCTTTCTTTCCCACCCTTCCCCATAATCTTTATTAGTCCCGTATTCAAATTGATACAATCTAGTCTTATATTTGACACTTCATATACCCTGGCACCAGTAGCAAAAAGTACTTCTATTACAGCTATATCCCGTAGCCAATACTTATATGCCTTCTCATTATTAATCCTCTTACATGAATGTATATAATTCAAAAGAATTTCAATTTCTTCACGTGGAATTATTTTGGGTAAAACAGTAGTCTCTTTGAATTTCACTTTAATCTTCCTAAATGGATTGTCATCAATAATTTCATACTCTTCCAAATAATTATAATAAGCCTTAACTGATGCAATTTTACGCTTTACAGTTTTTTGCTTATATTTTTTATGTAATTCTGTTATGTAATCTTCTATTTTACTCTTTTTAGGCATATCTTCCTGTGAGAACTCAAAAAACTGCCTTAGATCAATCTTATACGCCTTCAGCGTATTCCAATCCAATTCTTTCCTATACTTACAATATTCAAGATACTTTTTTACTTGCTCTTTATAATCCATCCTGCTATCCTCCATACCATTTTGGGTAGTGTAGCATATTTCTTCACAGGATACATTCGATATCTCTTATGTTTCTCCTTGAAACTAAAAAATATTCTCCTCATTTCAAAGAAAGCGTACCAACACAATGGAAGGAGCCTATTTTGCAAATGCAGCACTTATGTTATGAAAGATACTATTCCGTATCCCATTATTTGTCCTGCACTTTTGTAATTCGGAAATATAATATGGGCGAAAAGCTGATTTTACCCATACCTTTCACCCATGTCCATCATAAACAGCTTACTCCACAATTTTTTCGCAACCTTTTGTTGCTATCATACTTACCATATCTTTTTGAGTTTCACATCATTAGAAATAGAAATTTTTCGCAATACAAGTAGAACCAGAGTGGATTTTTTCCCTCTGGTTCTACTTATCACTTATTCTATTATTCCAGGAACAAAGCATCTTCCAGTTTATTCATCTCTGTTTCATCTAGTATATATGCTCCGGAATCATCCTTTGTTACCCTGACTTCTACTGTAACTGCTTCCCCATATGTATTTTTGTCTATACTTCTCTGAATGCTGTCCATTAAAACAGAAGCAAACACTTCTGGATCTGCTGGATCCAATTCCTGTGCAATCTTTTCATTACTTACTTCTGTAGAACTTTCTTCTAAAGTTTGGAATACATCTGCCGGTTCTGCCTTTACTTTCACTATGTAACTGCCATCCTCTGCCTTTTTCGCTTCCAGGACCTCATATTTCGCCAGTTTATATGCTTGATGCATTTTTTCTGTATAAGCAGCAATTCCTTCTTCTGTCATTCCATCTTCTTCTGAAAACTGCTGACTCATAATTTCTTGAAAATCCTCTTCCTCCTGTTTCTTTGCCTCTTCTTCAGAAATATCCAAAAATTTAGCATAAGCAGCATATTCTCCATGATAGATTGCATCCATTGCACTCTGTACATAACCTTTGGCATCAAAATCCTTTTCTTTCGAACAAGCGGTCACTCCCAAACACAACACTACTGCTACTACCATACTTATAATTCTTTTGTACTTTTTCATGCTACTGCCCTCCTACTCTAATTCTAATAGAAGCTGGTTGTACTGAACGTTAAGCGCTTCATCGGAAAATGCAATAATGCCATCCTGTACTGTCCATTGTCCTTTATTTTCTGACAGAAAATCAATCACGCTCTGCTCTACTGCTACCATATCCAAGACCTCGTCAATACTTTGTTCAATTTCAATTGCATCCTCAAAAGCACTCTCCTCTTCACCTATAATTTCCTTATACAAGTCCACATAATAAGAGTCTTCTTTGTCTTTTAAATAGGACATGACTGTTTCATTCGTTGATAAACGCTTCTGCTCCTCTTTTGCTTTCGTCAAACGCTTTTGCAAATCACTAAGCAACAGCTTTGTTTTTACAAAATCCGGACCATCTGATGCATAGTTTTCTGCTGTCAAAGCACTGGTAAGCACTTCATCGCTTAATACTTCTGCAATTGTAATTGCATTATTGAAATTATCTGCCATGTAATTCTTCACAGCTTTTTCGACTTTGGCATAATCTCCAGTAGTTACAATATGTCCCAGTTTTTCATTAACCGCATCCATCTGTTCTGAACCTGCCAGTTCCTGAATACTAGCAATTTCATCTCGCAGAGTTTTCTCCTGACGAAAATCTTTGACTACGAAAACTGCAATTAGAATAGCAACTAGAAGAATTAACACTCCAATGATAATAAGTATTTTCTTTTTCACCTTTATTTTCCTCCGCTATTTTTTCGTGAAGTAATCTACAAATGCATTGGCTCTTGAAGGTAATTGAAAACGGTATCTCTGTCCATTTACAACAAATGAAAAACGGCCACCAAACAATCCAGCTTTTCCTTTGACATCTTGCAATTCCGAAACGTAAAACTCAAAATAGCATTCACCATAAGAATTGTCTAATTTAGCTCTGTGAATATAAAGCTTTTCATGGCAAACGGAAATCAAAACACCACCTCTTATTACCTCTATAGCACCGCCAAAAGCATTTTGAATAGTTGCATAAGTAAATATGTCTCTATCATCTAATAAATTGTTTTTTTTGAGCTCCAACAAAATTTTTTGTACTTTCACATTCATATCTCCTTTCGATTTATCTCACCAACATATTTATATGATTGTGTCAAAGTACGAAAAAGTTGATTCATATAAATTCCTTTGCCCAGCTTTTCCAAAGCGTTTTTCCAAAACTTCTTTTCCTTTTGCATAATCATTTGTTACTACATATGCACAGATTAAAAATATATATTTAATATCGTCCATTACAATCCCAATATCGTTTGATTCATACATATCTATATAACTTTGTATTGATTCTAATTTATTTAGAACTGGAATCGTGTATTCTACTAAAAATGATTGTATCTTCCCTCCTAGTTCTCGTATGTTTGAATCATCTAACAACCATCGTTCTGATTGAGTTCCCAATTGTATTGGTTGACGAATCGTTATATCTTTAAGATTTTCAATCAAAAAACAGTTTTTAAAAATATCTTTTGCCATTTTATTAACTTCAGGATAATATATTGTAAACCAAGGATATATATGTGCTGCTGCATTTGGAGCATATGAAGGATGTAAAAAAGATACCATTTCTACTTTTTGTTTGACTGTTCCAATATTTCTCGAATAAATCATAGAATTTTTTTTACGTTTAAATCCAGATTTATTCAATGCCTCATCACAATATACTTCTAACATCTCTATAATTTTCTTTTTTACATCCATATCCATATAAAAATCCTTTTAAACTCTTATTTTTTGTTACTCATTTCTAAACTCAAAAGTATCAATCATTCCACTATTTCTTATCAACTTTGATGCTTTTCCATAATGAATATTAGATATAAGTAAGCTCGGTAATGTTCTAGTAAGATTTAGCAATTCAGAGGTACTAATATTTAAACCAAACTCTCTTTTTATTTTTACTAAATCTTTTAATCCTCCAATTGGCATCTTAATTAGGTATAAACTCCCCATCTGACTTAACTCACTATTTATCTTCATATTATCAATAACACATCCGGAGTCAAACCAATCACTAAAGTCTTTTTTAATGGCATATGCCGTTGAAATATCATAATCTGCCACATCTACTAATATTACTTCTTTAGCATCTTTTTTTTGCTTCATTAAAAAAACTAAATCACCGCCATCATCTCCAATTGCTATATACGTTGGTTGATAATTAAAGATTTGTAATGTTTCATTCATATCATACAACTCATCCAATGAATATATTTTCACGCCTCCATCAAAGCTATATCCATTATGTTTATACAAAAATGTACAATAGGAACAAGGAAGCTCAATTTTGTACTTTTCTTCATATTTTTCAATTTCATGTATATCCATTAATTAAACGCTCCTATCTTATCATAGTATTTATACGCTTGTTTTACTGCTTTTTGTGCTGTTTTTGTATCTACTCCAGCATCTATTAGTTCTCGGTAACTTGCATTGAATTCTGTCTGTATACTTGTATCGTATCCTGTCTCTTTACGTCGTGACCTTTGTGAATTTGTAATCTGCGTATGTGCTTTACCCTTTCCTGTCTCTAACAAAATTGCTGGGGCATCATTTCTTTTATAATTCTCAACATTAGTTCTTCCCCATTTATCTTGTATAATGTGATGTGCTTGTACACGTCCTTCACTTTCGATATTGTGATTTCCTTCTGCTCTATTAACACCTGGGCTTAAATTTTTATATCCATCAATATCACCTACACTATAGCCTTTAGGATTCTTACTTGTATTTTTTGCTCTTTTTACAGAATCAGAAACATCTTCGGAGAAATTATTCGACTTCGAGATTTTTTCTCCTTCTACCCCAGACATAAGCATTCCTGTTCCGAAATCCTGTAATACTGATTTAACACTTACATCTTGTCCGTGTGCAATATCCTCTACAGTTCCCATCGCAGTATCAAGTATGTTTTCGGTAGCATTTTTTACCAATGGGTTATTGAAAGCGTTGGAAGCACTTGCTGAAGCAGTACTGCTAATAGCACCGCCTGCACCACCAGTAAAGCCTCCTCCAATAGCACCCCACATGAATCCATCAGAAGCACCTTCTGCAAAACTTCCTCCATTAAGTTTGCTTGAAATACCACCCATTATAGCGCCACCGCCTGCGCCAACAACTGCACCTGAGAACGCACCTGAAACAATTGCACCAGTCAATCCTGCTGCCGCACCGCCAGTCAATACTGTCGCAACTCCCAGTCCAGCGATAACTAAACCACCAACAGCAACTTTGCCCCAGTCTATCTTACCAAATTCTTCTTTAATTCGATTTGTCGTTGTACAAAGTTCACGCTTAATTTCTGCACGAATCTCGCTGGTTCTTTCAGCAACATAGGATTTAAAAGAGGTGTATGTCTTTTTCACACTCTGATATCCATTGCTTACCGACTTCACAAAGCCTTTTCCTGCTGATACAGCCTTTTTATAGGTTTTTTGTACGGTATCTCTTACTGACTCGTAAGTCTGTTTTGGATGCTTTACTGCATTGGTCACCCATTTTACTGCACTCTTTGCAGCATTTACAACAGTTTTCACGACTTTCTTCGCCGTATTGACAACTGTTTTTACTACCTTTTTCGCAGTATTTACTACCTTTTTACCAAAATTTTTAACCGCTTTCTTAGCTTTGCTCCACCATGAATGTCCGCTCGGATCTTTATAATTCAATGGGTTATTGGATGTATAAGAATAACGGTTTCGTGTCAAAGGATTTTCTCGTGTTCCCAGATTACTGTCTTCACTTGTAAAGGTGCCGTTTTCTGTATCGTAATACCTTGCACGCAGATACTGGAAAACAGTCTTCACATTGGTAGACTCTGCATTGTAACCATAATAGTTCACTGCATCTGCTGTACCTGATGTCAGATTACCATAAGCATCATAACGGTAGCTGTTAGTCAAAAATGCGCTCTCTGTCAAGAGACCTGTCACACTGTTTCTTCCGTCATATAAATAATAACTGCTTTCTTCGGATTTATCAACACTGACTCTTTCTCCAATACCGCTTTCACCATATGTATAAGCCTGACGAACCCTATTGTCAGCGCTGTATTCCGCAAGAACTTCTGTATTTTCCCGGTTGATGTCGTTGATATATTCTGTCAGCGTATAACCTTTTGCATCCGCTCCACCTTTTATAAGTGCTGCCAGCTCTTCCTTCGGGCTGTCTCCATTTTCTGTTCTTTCAGATTCCGGAATCAGGACTTCATCACCATAGCAGTCTTCCCAGTTATAAGTATTATCAATTTCAAATACCCGGTTATTATCCCCGTCATACATAGCAGCCATTAGGACTGTTCCGCCTTCTCTTACCACTGCCAAACGGTTTTCTGCCGTATACTCATATGTAAGCGGTTTTGCATGATTCGTCTTATCACATTCCTGAATCAGATTTCCATCTTTATCATAATGATAAACGGTTCCCGGATCTCCCCAGATTTTTGCATTTGTTCTCTTAATAAGCTGGTTCGAATCATTATATTTATACTTAAATTTGACTTTGGAAATACCATCTTCAATACGCTCGTAAGAGGTTCTGTTTCCAATCTTATCATAGCTGTAATTATGAACGGTATTCTTTCCGCCCTCTACTTTTTCCGTACATCTGGTCAGTTCCCAGTTATCATCGTATTCATACGTACGGGTAGATTTGATAGTCTTTTCCTGATGTTCACAGTCCGCCTTTGACGACTCTTTGCATGAGTCTCCCCAGTTGTACCAATCTTCCCAGTTTGGCAGTTTCTTTGTGCCAGCTTCCAGCTCTGATGCCGTCTCACTTACCACATATCCCTGGTCATTATACTTGTACTCGTAAGAGGAAATCTCTTTTTGGCAAGAACCACAGACATTCACAATCTTTGTCACATGATCCAGTGCATCATAAGTAACCGTTGTCTTTGTTCCATTGCTACGGATAACTTCTGTTACACGGTTCAGTGCATCATGCCTATATTCTGTTATTTTGCCTTTGCGATCCGTTAATTTTATCAGATTGTCATTCAGATCATACTCATAAGCAACCTTGGTACCATCCGGATAGCCAATCTCCTGCAGATTATCCGCTTCATTGTAAATATACGTGACTTCCTTATCCGAACCATTTTTTACTTTTGTAATCCTACCAAGTGCATCGTATTCATAAGTGCTCTTTCCGGTCTGGTCCTGCATGGAGACTCGTTCCCCTGCCGAATTGTAAGCATAAGTAACCTTTTCTTCTGCTTCTTCCCCTTTCGCATCCTTATAAGATTTTTCCAGAAGGTCGTTCAGCTTGTCATAATCGTAAGAAATCTTCTTTCCACTTGCCTGTATATGGGAAGTAAGACGTCCTTTTTCGTCATAACCAAATTTTTCTGTTCTTCCTGCCGGATCTTTAATAGATGTCAGATTTCCTTCCAAATCATAGGTATAATCCGTCTTTTTCCCTGCTGCATTCGTGAAAGAAATCAGGTTGTTCATATTGTCATAACCATAAGTTGTCACACCGCCAAGTGCATCCGTAACTTTTGTCAGGTTGTCATTGACATCATATTCAAGATGGCTACTAAGCCCTGTCTTATCCGTTACGACCTGGATATTTCCATGTGCATCATAGGTGAATCCGTTTGTGAATCCACGCTTGTCTGTCACAGATGTGACTCTGCCATCCTTGTCATAAACATAAGATTCTTTCTGCCCGAGAGCATCTGTTTCTTCTGTAATGCGGTTATCCTTATCATAGACCGTTTTTTCCACATAACCCATTGGGTCTGTTACGGATGTTACATTATAATTTCTGTCATAACCATAGCTTGTCTTTCTGTTTCCTGGTTTTGTCATGGAAATAATGTTTCCAACCGGATCATAAGTAAATTCCGTAATCTTGTTCATTGGATCGGCTGATTTTATCATTCGACCCACCAAGTCATAAGTATAAGTGCTGGTGCGTCCCAAAGGATCTGTTTCTGATATCAGGTTTCCAAACTTATCGTATTCAAAGTTGCTCTTTCCTTCCATCGGATTTACAGCTGACTTCATATTATGGAGACGGTCATACGTATATGTTGTCGTGCTGTTCAGGCTGTCCGTCTCTTTTACGATATTATCTGCCTTATCGTATGTGAAATCCTTCCGGTAACCCAGAGGGCTTGTAACGGATTTTAGGCGTCCCGCTTTATCATAATCGTAAGAATACTCACCGCCATTTGCCTGTATCATTTTTGTGACATTATCATTTAAGTCTACGCTATAAACTGTCTGATTTCCTTTCGGATCTGTCGTGGAAATAACATTGCCATGCTTATCATAGCTGTATTTTGTAACGGCCCCTTTTGGAGAGATTTCCTCTGTCATGTTGCCGAGGCTGTCATACTTGTATTCTGTAATCAGTTCCATCGGATCTTTATGTTTTGTCAGATTTCCAAGAGCGTCATAACGATACTCCTGGATTTCCTGAAGTGGAGAAATCTCTTTAATTTTTCGGTTCAGTTCATCGTATTCATAAGATGTGCTATTTCCATTTCCATCTGTCTTGGAAATAAGATTATCATTTGCATCATAAGTAAACGTTGTCTTTGTACCATTTCCATCCACAGATTCGATAACATTCCCATTTCCATCATATTTGAAAGTAGTGGCTGCACCCAAAGGGTCTATCTGTGCGATTACACGGTCTTTTTTATCATAAGCATACTGATAAACGGCTTCCTCTTCTTTTGTCATAGAAATCTGGTTGCCAGTTTTGTCATAAACATAAGTAATTCTATGACCTTCCGCATCGGTAACTGCAGTAATCCGATCCATCACATCATACTCATAAGTAGTAACACTTCCGTCTGCCTCCGTTAATTTCAGCAGTCTTCCATATTTATCGTACTCATACGTAGCTGTACGTCCCAGCTCATCTGTCTGGCTCAACACATTTCCGGCGGCATCATACGTATAATCCATACTGCTTCCGCCATTATCAGAAGAATGGATCATTCTTCCCGCACCATCATACTTATAGGTAATGACCAGTCCCTGTGCATCGGTACATTTCACAAGCTGCCCGATGGCATCGTATTCCATCTTCACCTTATCTCCGGTAGGGAGTACAGAAGAAGTGTTATTTCCATTCTTGTCGTAAATATAACTGTACTCATTTCCAAGGGCATCCGTCATTTTTTTGCTGTTACCCATAGAATCATACTCGTAGGATGTTTTACCCTTCAATGCATCGATCGTCTGCTCCAGATTATCTGCCGCATCATATTTCATTGCCGTAAGATTACCTTTCGGGTCTTTTACAGCTACCATATTTCCATTGGTATCATACGTCATGATGCTGACATTTCCGTTTTCATCTACAGTCTTTACAAGATTACCATTTAAGTCATATTCCATAGAAGAGGTAAGTCCCAAAGCATCTTTTACTCCAGTAACATTTCCCGCAGCATCATAGCTGTATGTTTCCGTTCTGCCTTCCTCATCGGTACTGGTAATCATATTTCCTACCGCATCATACGTATATGTGATTACGCCTCCCTCCGGATTTGTCTCTGTAAGCATATTACCGACATTATCATAGGTGTACGTCCAGGTTCTTCCACTGTCATCAGCCTTAGAGATCAAATTGTCTGCACCATCATAAGTATATGTAAGTACCGCACCAAGTTCATCTGTTTCCTGTGCCAGTCGTCCGCAGGAATCATAAGATTTCTGTACACTGCTGCCATCCCCATAAATAGTTTTTGTCTCATTCCCTAATGCATCGTAAACATACTGTGTCACATTGCCGAGTGCATCTGTGGATTTTGTAACAAACCCCAACGGATCAAATTCTGAAACAGTAGCATGACCTTCCCCATCCGTATATCTCTCAAGATTTCCAGCTTTGTCATAAACATATAGCTTTGTACCAAAATCGGCATTGGTTTCTTCAATTACCCTTCCCATGCTGTCGTAAGCATAGGTTATCGTATTTCCCTTTGCATCGGTAGCTTCCACCTGCTGATTATTCTTGTCATACTTATATGAAATCGTATTTCCTTTCGGGTCCGTACCACTGAGCATATTGTACATCTTATCGTAGGTATACGTAGTCGTATTCCCCATAGCATCTGTGCTGGAAGTGATATTTCCTACCCCATCCAATATATAAGCAGTCACGCCACCGTTGGCTGCTGTTTTAGAAATCAGACGGCCTGCCGCATCGTACCCGTTAGAAGTTGTATGTCCAAGCGGGTCTGTCATTGTCAGTGCACGGTTCATAGCATCATACGTAAAAGTCCATTTGTTTCCATTACCATCCACATACCCGGTCATGTTCGGTCCGTCATAAGTATAAGTTGTTGTAACCCCTCTGCCATCCGTTTGAGAAATCATCCGATGCAGAGAATCATAGGCATGAGTAAGTTTTGTCCCGTCCGGCTTTGTAGAAACAGTCATATTTCCGGCAGCATCATACGTATAAGTAACCGTTTCGCCATTGTATCCGGTAACAGAAATGAGTTTATTCTGCTCATTATAAGTATAAAATGCACTCTTGCCATCTTCCCTTGTTTCTGTCGCAACATTACCAAAAGCATCATAAGTATAAGATTTCGTTCCTGCTGCCGTTACTTCTTTTTCCAACTGGTTCTCTGCATTATAACTCTTTTTACAGGTTGTACCATCTGGATAAGTAATAGAAATAGTACGATACTGTTCATCATACTGATAAACGGTTTTATTTCCTTCATTGTCAATTGTTGTAGTTGTGAATTTGCCGTATTCAAAAGTTGCTTCGCCTTTATTGGCATCGACCTGTTTTGTCACACGACCTTCTTTATCATAAGTGTTCTTTATAACCGTATTACCATTCTCATCTTTCCAGCTTGTCATACGGCTGTCAGCATCATACTGGTATTCTCTCGTATCTCCATTTGGATTTTTTGCTGATATCAGATTTCCCTTATCATCATATTTGTAAGAAACTACTCCACCATCCGGAAGAGTCAGTTTTTCGATATAGCCAAACGGATTCTGTTTGATACCAAATTCTTTTCCGGAAGGCGTCATAATCTTGTTCAGATTATACTCTTCATCGTAATCTAACGTTGTTTTGAATCCATTTACATCCGTAACAAAACGGAGCATACCATATTTATCAAATGACCATACACTTTGGTCAGCATCCGTAACTTCCCAGCCGATATAATCATGGTCGGTATCCTTATAGCTGACTGCTTCTAAATCATATACATAGCCATCCGGTGCCGTATATGTGCCATCTTCATTCTTCGTAAAGAACAGGTAACTTCCATCTCCGCGCATAAACAGAATGCTCCCGTCCTCCATTTGTGATAGAGACTGGTCATAATTAAAGCTCCACCCACGTCCGAACATGGAATTTTGATCTGTTCCTTTTGAATTGTAACTTCTGACAATGGAAAATTCCCCATTCAGCTCCTTCATGGAAGCATCTGTCTGATTCATATAGAAATTTCCAGTATTCAAGTTTACCGGTTCAAAACCAAACTCACAATGCAGGCCACGCCCCATTAAAGCACCGTCAATCCTCATCTTATCCTGATCTGTAAGAGGAGGCGGGCTGTATGGCACGTTTGTCTGCGGATTGCGAATAAAAATGGTGTTGTTTGCCACAACCAGCGCATCCATTACCTGATTATCCTTCATAATATTTACAAGAGGAACACCATAATATTTCGCAATTTTCGGGAAGGTATCAAACTGTTTTACTTCATAAATCACAAAGCTGTCGCTGGTCACTTCTTTTCCAACTACCAGCTTTCCGTCGATTTCTTTCGCTGCCTTTGCCTTTATCTTATACAATTTATCTTTTGTAAGACCTGAGTAAAGAGCACTCTGCCAGTTTGAATCTTTACTGTAATATTTATTTGCCTCTGGAAATTGCTTATTAAACTCCGTACTATCTGGGAATGAATATAATGGTTTTGCATCTGTAATATGATGACTTTCTTCTGCCTCTTCATCTGGTAGGAGGTAATATTCCACCAAAGATTGACTCTTTGCAAGACCGTCTGCAAAAACAGCATCAAACTTTAATTTTCCACTTACGTTTTTTTCTGTCATCGGACGTAGCAGAATTGTTGTATCATCCAAAGACATATCCCGTAAGTATGGATCTTCCGCCGGAGACCACTGAATACTGATTTTTGGTCCATATACGGAATATTTATTCCATAAAACTTCACACTGCATGGCAGCACCAAGATTATTTGCTTCTGCTATTGCAACCAATGCCATACCGTTATTCGTATAGGTGCCCTGCACCCAGTCATTCACCAGATCTTTTACATTGTAATTTACATAAGTGTTTCTGGAACTACTGGCATTCTGTACATCCTGAAATGTCAATGCCGTCGGCTTAGTCTTCCATGTAATAGATTCATTCCAGCTTTGATCCACTCTGTATAAGCCAAACTGGGACTGCCCACCGCTAAAAGCTGTTCTCTGACTGACAGAAAACGTCGCACTGTCAATTTTTGAATCCTTTGGAATCTGACTAAAATTATCATTTACTTTGATATAGGTACGGCAATTCTGGTGTGCACTTCCAAATGCTTCTAAATTGCCAGACTTGATACCATCATCAAATCCAACATATGGGTAATTATTATCACCAATCTGAGAATTTGGACTTCCTTCTTCCACACCAATCATTGTAAAAGCACTTTTCTGGATTTCTACAGGAGTCGGATCTATACGCACCGGATACTGACGTTCTTCACTCAACAACCACTCCATATCCGGTTTTACAGACAAAATAGTTTTTCCATTTTCTTCTCGTAACTCCAAAATAATCTGAAAGCTGATTTCACCTGAAGCATCTTCCATAGACGGTGCTTCTAAAAGATATTTTGCATTGGTTACAGACTTTCCTTTTGAATAAATGTAAACCTGATTATCCTTAATCTCTGCTTCGCAGCCTGGTATCTGAAGCTCATATTCATATACATCTTTTTCAGACGGCTTCTGTAAAACAATGTCTTCCTTAATATTATTGTCCAGTACTGTATACTGAACATCCGTATCTTCATATACCTCATTGTATAAAATGGCATTATCCTTCACTACTGAGTTCGTATAATCACCATCTAGCGGAATTATTGCTATCTTACTGTCTCCTTTTTCAATGACAACACCCTCATCTTCTGTCATCTGTTTTGGAAGAATAATAGCATAATCATTCGCCTTGTTTTGATAAACTTCTTTTTCTCCTGCAAACGATTTTTCCGAAACAGTTCCTACTGTTTGTGCTTCTTTTGATGCCGGAGTATCTGCCTCATCCGGTTTTACCAACGTATTATCAACCAGTTCTGTATCACCATCTTTATTTTCATATGTACCAACATATCCTCCATAAACTGTTGTGTACTGCTTATCACCGGTTTTATATGTACGGGAATACTCATTATAATCAACCAGTTCCCCTTCTGGCTCTTCCGGCAACGGATAATAATCCTGCGGCTCTTTCAGTTCCACTTCCGGTTCGTTTGTTTTCTGTTCTTTTGTGGCTGTCTCTTGGCTTTCTTCAGCCTGCTGTTCTGCCCCACTCTCGGTTTCTTTTTTAGACTTTTCCCCAGAAGAATCTGTATCCATACCTACTTCTTCTTCTGTAAGTGCCTCCGGTTTCGAAAAATCCACATCACGCGGAGCATTTTCAATCATTTCTTTTGCTTGTACGAAAATTGGCTCAGTTCCCTGCAATGCCATCATAATAGAAAGCAGTATGCATAAAATGGACTTCGTTATTTTTTTCTTTTGTCGTTGCACTTTATCATCCCTCCTTATCATTTCACATAAATACGGGATCTTGTGCTGCTTACTGATATGATTATTTCGTTTTTTCTTTGATTAATTTTTTTAATGTTTCTGGCTGTTCCGGTTCGTGGAATCCCAACCAGGTCGGAAAGCCACCACCTTCAACTGCTGCTTTTCTAATCGCCCTTTCCGCATTTTTAAGTAACCTCGTTTTCATTTTCTCTTTCTCTTTCATCTTCTTTTCCCTCCAATCTTTTCCCTAAAATCATGTAAAATAGCACAACTTCCATGGACGCAAGAACTGCATATCCTGCTTGCGGACTCCAATAATAAATCCCCATTGCTATTAGAATCCAGATAATCCCTATGACTGCTACTTTTCTTTTCACATGCTTTCTCACTTCAATCTCCATTGAACGGTGATGAAGCACTGGCGCATGCCACCAGATAAACATCATATTTATCAGTAATCCCAGCATAAGACACGCGGAATTTATGTTCATATAAATAAATAGACGGATCATTCCCATCACACCTAAAAAAGAAATGCAATATACCATTCCACACCATAAATAAGTTGATGCATGGTAACCTCCTGCCTGTGTTCTTAACGTTGCCAAAACCAGAAAGTAGATCACGCTAGACATCATTGAATGAAACAAGCCTCCTAAAAGAAGTCCTAATAGCAGATTTGCTCCCGTAGAGATCAACAATTCTGCACCATATTTATATATTTCTGAATCATCACTATTAATAATTTTTTCTTTCACAAGAGTATCGGTTATAATTTCAGCTAATATTTCCATCAAAAATACCTCCCTCACGTATTTTTTACCCCTATATGCGACGTTCCTCAACCCATACGGTATCCTTGGTTCATTCTGCGGTATTCCTGGTTACTTTATTAGATAAATTCTTCTAATTTACGACAAAAAAACAGGCATTTCAGCCTGTTTCCTTCTTCTACTATTCTTTTTATCCTAAGCAGTATGAAGCGGTACAAATACGTGTGCACAAAACTGCCCTTTTTCCTCATAATATTCAATAATTCCTTCTAACTCATCAACACTTGCTTCTACAGATAAATGTCCTATACCATGTCCCTCCTGTTCCTTGTTTGACCAAAACTGAGGATTATGTAATAGCACAGAACAAGTAATGTTGTTTCTGATAAATATTTCTATGACGCTCTCACAGCAATACAGTTCCACTTCAATATCTCTTTTCTCTTTTTCCTGTAACTCACTTGCTTCGATTGCATTATCCAGCAAGTTAAACAAAATAACAAACATTTCTTTTTTTCTTATATTCTTCATCTCACCTAAAATCACAAAATGAATAGGGATGTCCTTTTCTTCACAGTATGCAATTTTGGAATTAATCAACGCATCCAAAGTATCATTATCTGTATGAATATACTCTCTTTTATTCCACACCTGCTGTCCCATCACCTCAGACAAATACTGAACCGCTTCCTCATAATGTTTTTTCTCTAATAAATTCTGAATACACATACAATGATTTTTATAATCATGAATGAGCTGGTTTTCCCGAAATTCTGCTCTCTTTATTTCCTGTATCCGTCTTTCTTTTTCCTGGTTTTGCATTTCTAACATTTCATATTTTGCTAGTTCCGTATTTTTATTGCTGATAATATACACAGAATATCCTATGTAAATTGCTGTTACTGCCACACCTACCGATATAACTTCCAATAAGATATTAGCTTTTCTATGAAATATTCCCATATTTGTCACATAAAACAGTAAAAACTCCATGACTACCATATAAATACATACCGCATTTAAGATATGATAATATTTCTTTGATAAACACAAATGACTCTTATCTCCTAATTTTCTCAGCACCCACTTGAGAAAAATTGCAAGCAAAATCTTTGATATGATAACCCCTACAATAAATCCAACTCCCTGTGTTTGCATATAAGCCTGCACATCTATGCTTCGATATAAAGCCATCATCTGCATAACAACTATATTGCACATGGTAACTATCAAAAACGGTATCGTACATCCCAAAATCTGTATCTGTAGTGTTCCTTTTAAAAACAATCTGCAAAACACTACTAATATAATTCCGTCTAGTAAAACTACCACAAAATGACTCCCTCTGAAAGTCCCATTCAGTTGAGCAACCACAAGAAGAACGATACTTATTCCGGTTATAATTGTTTTTCTGTATAGTATGTCATCTTTCCATTTGAAAAAACCGATCAAAAAATGAAGCACAATGATGATTTCTGATAAGCTTGCCAACTGTCCAAAAATGAAAAAAATCAATTTTCTCTCCTTACCTTCTGTTCAGCATGAACTGCTGCATCACATATTTTTTACGTTCCCTGCTAACAGGTATTCTCTTTCCGCTATCCAGAACCAGACAATCTTTTTCAATAGAACAGCAATGCCTCAGATTGACAAGATATCCCACATGGCTTCTCACAAATCCCTTTCCGGATAGACGCTTTTCATAATCCTGCATACTCCCACGTATTCGTATAGCCTCATCTTCTGTACAAATTGCGGTTATGTACTGCCTGTATTTTTCAAAATATAAAATATCCTCTTCTCGGACATGATGCACCTTTCCATTGACCACAAATTCTACTACTGCCCTATTTCTTTCCAATTGCCTGATATATCTGTCTATCGCCCTTGGTATATCCGTTTCCATATTTCCTTTTCTGATAAATAGAAATGGAGCACAGTTCAAATGTTTCAGCACCATGTGATCATGTGCCGTAATCAAAATGACATTTTTAGCTCGATTGATTATATCCATTTCTTCGATTACATCAATTCCTGACTTCCCCGGCATCTCAATATCCATAAAAATCAGCTCTTCATCCCAGCTACGATGTTGCCGCAAAAATACTTCTCCGCTTTGATATTTCTCAATTACAGCATCTATATTTAATTCTTCCAGTTCACGCAATATTATCTCTTCCATGATTGATGCAATTTCTGCTTCATCATCGCATATTGTAATATGCAGCATTTCTACTTCGCCCCCCCCTAATTCCAATCATTGCAAATTAAATATCTATTCTTTTTCCAATGGCTCCATGTTTTCAAGTGCATAGCGGCAACATTGCAGAACCAATTCGTTAAATGATATCTTTTCACGTTTTGCAATCGTTTCCAGCTGCATATATAAATCATCCGTAAACCGGATAGTTTTCTGATTGTTTGCTTTTGCATATCTTTTATCTATTTTAAACATATATCCCTCCTTACACACGCATATTTGTACGATTCAATTATAGTGGTATTAGAAACTCAAATATATATTCAAAACAGAATCTATTTCGACTCATTCTCGAACTAGATGAATTTATTATCCAATATTTATGATACTTTCGCTTCAAAAGGAATGTTTTCATACTCTAAAACACTTTATACTATCATTTTTCCACTGCCTTCTCCCCCCGGCATGTAAAAATATAGCCGAAGTTCTGGCAACGAAACAATCTGACAATTCGCTTTAAATAAAAACAAAAAAGCTGGACTTCAACGTTTTTTTGTCGTCAAAATCTCAGCTTCTTTCATACAATATATTCCAAAGTTTAATTATTCCCAGCACTTAGCTGATCCAATAACTGCTTATACTTTTCTTGATACCGGTCAATTTCTGCCTGGGACTTCTTTTTCAACTCTTCCATCTCCTGCATATGTATTTGATTGATTTCCAGTATTTTTTTCTCATACTCTAGTTTTGATTTTTCCTCTACCAGACGTACGGCTTCTTCATGGCGAAGCGCTTCCTCTTTTTCATCTTCTTTCTTCTGAAGAATTTGTTTATTCAAATCATCTACTTCTTTTTCCAGTTTCTGCTTTTGTTCGCATAACTGTTTCTTTTCTTCCAATACGCTCTGTGCCTGTTCTACCTCTCCTTTCATCATATCCATTTTAGCACGCAACTCTTTACAGGTCTCTTGTAAAGAATCATTAAGCGAACTCTTATCACTTAATTTTTCCTCGAAATCCTGCTTCTGAAACCTTACCTGTTCATCTAAATTCGCATTCTTTGCAAGAAGCTGCTCATAAAGCGCTTGTGTTGTTTCGTTTTCCTGCTGTGCATTTTTCTTTTCCTCATTTAGCGTTTCCACTCGCTGCTGGAGATCCTGAATTACCTGGTCTTTTGACACAAGAAGTGAATCATACTTGGCACCGATTGTTTTCTCCAAATGTTGTTTGTTTTCTATCTGAACTAAAAAACTTTTCATAATCATATTTGTATATGACTCAATTTCCTCAATAATTTTTGCATCTTCTCCGAATACACCTTTCGCGCTTTGAAGCTCATACGCTGCAATCATTTTTAAAAAAGCATCCTTCTGTGACGCCCCTTCTCCCAATTCATCCGTAATATCTTTGATTTTTTGTTCCATAGCCTCAGTTACTCTATAGGACCTTGTTTTCAATTTTTCATTATCCAACATCGGATCTAAGCCCAATGCTTCCCGTTCTGTTCTTTCCATATACATTATCCCCTTTTTTTGCTTTGATACTACTATTATATTCTATCGTTCTCGATTATGCAAGCAAAAATATAATGTGTTATATGTGTGTTATATGTGTTTGTGTTATAACATTAAATTATTTTAATATCATTGTTTTCTTGTGTTATATTTATTTAACGTGTTTGTGTTATAACTAATATATTACCTGTTTCTTTACAAAATCTTCTTGCCATATTCCATAAGGATTGTTATACTAAAGCATATTGATTCCGTTCTTCCTTTCGGAAGTCTGGTGTGGCAAAATTCCCGGAGACAGGTTTCCTTGTACTTTATGCATCCCAAAAACCGATTTACCCAACCAGAAAGGAGTCATATATGACCAAATACACACCATTCGAAAAAAGCCTGTGCGCAAATGCCAGGCTTTTTTCTATTGCCAAAAAAGAACTCGACCTATTCCTATTACTCCAAACAAATACAATAACTTATCGGCAGCTTTACTCAACTAAACTCCATGGACTTACAGAAACTTCCGGAAGATTATCTCTAAAACGCCTTGAAGCAGAGGGCTTTATATATGGCAAGCAGTTAACCGCCCATAGCCAGATTAAATACTTTTATCTTAGTGCAAAAGGACGTGTTTTCTTAAAAAAACTGCTCCCATCCGAATACACCGAATCCCTTCATATCAATTGGGAAAAACGCCCTCCAACCGGTACACAACAACTTTTGCATAGAATCCGCGGAAATGATTTTTATTTTTCCTACATCTCCCTCTCTGCAAGCCAACCTCGTCCATGGATTTTAGAGCCAAAGTTGCCCGGATTCTCCGAATTCCAAAACACCCCTCCCCGTAGTGACGGTTGTTTATATTGCAGCCATTTTGCATACTATGTCGAACAGGATAATGGAACACAATCCGAAAATGTGCTCCTCAACAAACTAAAAAACTACATTCATGCAGGTTTTTTTCGTTCTGATTCAAAAAACAGACTAGTTTTTTGTCTTGCTTTTTCGCATCGCAAGAAATCAGATCAAAAACCTGCTTTTTCTATTTATAAATTACTCTTGAAATTTACAAAACTATGGAAATTATTAGAAAGAACTCACGAATTAGAATTGGATTACCTGCAATTCATGCAGACGCTTGCAACATCACCACTCAAAGAAACCGTCAGTTCCAAAGAACTTTCCAGTTTCGAAAATATATGCCGGCTGCATCCCGAAATTCAATCTCTAAAGGACGCAGACGCCCTCAAGAAAGCGTATTTGCATGATTCAGCCACTCCGCTGGCCTCAGACGAAGAATTGGATACCTTTTTCCAAAAACGCCTCAAATCGCATTTTTCAAGCTTCTATGATGATCCCCAAATGCTTTTGAGTGCTTTAGAAGGAGTCCCTTTATATGTATGTGCAAACCATCAGTTACCAAGCTATATTCCCTTAATCACTGCAGAAGATGTTTCTTTTCAAGAAAAAATCTTCGAGCTTTTATTTTACAACGGTCTAAATACTGATAACTGGCGTTTTCATTCACCCGTAAAATTTCACAGTGCTTCTTATGATTTTACGTTCCGAATGGGACTGCAGCATAACATTTACGGAACATTGGCGATAGAATTCCCTTCTATTGACCTAAGCTCCCATATACGCGTTAGGCATTTTTTCAAAAATAGCACAGTATATACGCACATAGCCTTGCTGCTAATCGGAAAGAAGAAGGATATCGAACATTACTGCCGCTTTTTTCTGAACAGATATCCGCATTCTAGTTCCATGCACTTGCTTTTTGCCGATATCGAATCAATCTACCACTCAGTCCCTGCACCTATTTATCAGATTAGGGAAGGTAAAATTGCATCGTCGATTCTTTTGGAATGCGATGAATTCGATGAACAATTACACATCAGCCACAAGGAGGAATACGACCTATGAAAAATAGATTTTTCAAAAGACTGGAAGAAACCTTTTCCCAGGATAGACATTTTTCTTTGAAAAGCAAACATATTTTCAACAGTTTATGCACCCTTTTCATCATTTTTGCTCTTATATATACTCTCCTTCTGCTCTTCAGCCTTTACCGGTTAGATTATACATTAGCCCCTCATGGAATAATTTTTCGTACAGTCTCCCTCCTGCTTCCTCCACTCCTATGGATTGCAAGTACCGGAACCAGTCACCTAACCTTCCACAGACACAAACTATATTTTTTTATTCTTGTTTCTGTTTTTGAAATTCTGCTTCTCACAGGTATTTTATTCCAATTATTGTCAGTACTTTTCCTCCCCCATATTCTGGCAATACATACAGATGAAATTTTCACCAAACGAATGGTACTTTTTTTGGCAAGGATTACAACACAGCTCCCCCTGGGAGGTTTTATATTCCTTGCATTAAAATATCTTTTCCACTCCATTCAAGATGAAAAGAGCAAAGCCATTCTGCTTACATTCAAAATCACGAATATTTTAAGCAAAAAGCAAAAGGAGCAATGCATCTCCTATCCACTATCCATCGCAAAAGATATGAACAGCAGCAAAACCATTGTAATTTCCGAAAAAGATCGTTACCTTCACACACTTGTAGATGGTACTAGCGGTACTGGAAAAACTTCCTCCACACTCCTTCCTGCCATAAAGAATGATTTGAACACCCGTTGCAAAGCAGAAATTCTTCAGTTCAAAATTTTACGCCCTCTCTTAGAAAGCGGCAGACTCATTTACAGTAGCAAAGATAATTTTTTCTCCATAAACAATTTCTCTCCTGCTGATGATTTAGATACCTCAGAAAAAATAAAAATTTCCGAAGAATTGGAAAGTTTGCGTCTCAAGCATCCGGTTTGCGGAATTACTGTATTAGCCCCGGACGACTCTCTTTGCGACGATGTTGCCCGTCTTTGCGATGCAAGAAAAATTCCATATCACCGAATCGATGGGACAAGAGATGCTAATGGCAATCAAAAATCAAATTGGACTGGTTTGAATCCTTTCTACGTCTCACCGTTGCTCAATAAAGACCAAAAACACCAGGCAATCGTTAAAAAAGCAGTTGTTTTTAGCGATGTAATGCAAGTAATCACAGATTTGAAAGGCAAAGCCGACTCTTACTTCACTGGTCTCAACCGACAGATGATTGCCAACCTATCAATCCTTGTCATGAACACTATACCAGCTCTTTACAGACGTCAGGCCACTCCTGCCGATTTACAGGCACTGATTAATAATTTTGATTTGCTACCAGAACACGTTTCAAAACTAGAAATATTAGACCGCAGCACCCAAAGATACACTTTTATCATCCAATACATAAAAGAAGATTTATTAGGAAAGGGGCGAATAAAAATGGAAGACCAAAGCAGAGGTACCAGAAATATCATTAACGAATTCCTCTTAATGCCTTATTCCAAAGAAATCTACTGTTCTCAGACTTCCATAGACTTTGATCGTGCCCTCATGAACAGTGAGGTCACATTATGCAATTATGATCTTGCCAGCGGAGATAGTAACGCCATTGCATTTGGCCTTTTTTTCTTATTATCATTTAACAACGCAGTTCTGTCCCGTCCTGGAACCGAAAACACACGAACTGCACATTTTTTCTACATTGACGAACTCCCCGTGTTGCTGCACAGTTCTTTAGAAAAAAACTTTTCATTATTCCGCAAATTCCGTGTCGCAATGTTCTGTGCAATACAAACGCTCGATCAGTTTGAGAAAAACGAACTTACCAAATATCTAAAAGGTGTTGTTTTAGGTTCTGCGCATCTCTTTGTATTTGGTAGGTCTTCTCTTTCGGATATGGAAATTTTTTCTGCCATGGCAGGCACAGAAGACAAAATAGAGGAACAAAACGCAACATCCGAAACCCCATTATCCGGAGATTCCCCAACCCTTTCCTATTCATCTCGCGAAGTGCCAACACAAAAAAACAGAGTAGAAGAAATTGATATCCGATTGCGTGATTTTCAAGAAATCACTTTATTCACCACAAGAGACGGTCGCCCGCTCCCCCCGATCCATGCAAAAGTCTCTTTCTTAAAAGAAAGCGATTGGAAACCAGTATCAGCTCAAACGGCCACCGTCATAGATGATTTTTTATCCTCACACAAGACGTTTTCTTCCTCCGAAGAAACTTCCGTCTTTACAGAAGACATTTTTGAAAATCACAAAAACATAGTATCCTCGTACCGTTCAAAAAAACAGCCTGTTTCCATTAAAAAAAATGAATCACAGCCAAATTCTCCCAAATCAGATATTGAGGAATCCCCTTCCCTTCCTGACGGGAGCGAAACCATCGATGACCTATTTCAAAAATAAAGGAGCATTTTATGAACAATACAACAACCTATTTAGAAAACCTTCCTCCAGCACTACACACAACACCTTTCCACCTTCCAGAAAATTTTTCTATATACTGTGAAAACCAAAACCAAAACTGCACCCATGCAGAAATTGACCACTTAAATGCAAAAGGGATTTTGGGTACTATTGATTTTACAATTATGAAGCTTCTAAAAGAGCATTTTTTTCTCAATACCTACAATATAAAATATGCCCTTGATCGCATTCTTGATAAAAACTATCAAAAGCCATCCTATAAAAAAAATCTCAAAAAACTTACCAAAAGCGGCATTCTCCTGAAGCACGCTTTGTATAACCAAGCAACTACAAAAAAGCAATACTCACCCGCAAGCCCTCTCCGCTTTTACTCCTTATCTGCCGGAGCGCATTCCTACATGACAGCACCGACAGATATTTCTGCCAATCTTTTGGAGCACTGGGAAAATCACAAAATTGTAGAATTGCTTTCTATTAATCAGTTTTTATTAAGAGTAGACTCCAAGAACATCCTTCGAATGCAGTATTATGTTCGCAAGATAATTGGGCACCATAAGTTCATGATCGATTGCTATTTAAAATATCACGTTCAGAACCGTACACTCCCCTCTCCTGTTTCATTTTTTATATTTTCATGTCGAACGCACGAAGAAAGTAAAAAAGAATTCATCTTACGCATTTACTTATTCTTGCGTTGGATGGATCAGCACAAATCCGAATATCCTTCGCACATGATTCTAATCATTTGTGAAAGTATAAAAGAGCTCCCTATGATTCACACCTCTATCATGGCACTACGAACACAATATAAACACCCTATTTATTACACTTTCGATACCGAACTATTAAACGTTCCTATGTTTTCTTCATTATATCAATGCAAAATTTCTGATGAGACCGAAGAACTTACTATAGAGCATATTCAACTTATTCTTTAAACCACAGGCCCTCACCATGAGGGTCTGTGGTTCGGTGCATTTGTCTCTATAATTTTTTTCTGTCGCAAACATGTATCTTGTTATACTATTTTGTTATGTTTTTATATTCTAATAACATTTCTATGATATGATGTTTCCAAATACTTTTTTTGCTTAATGCCCGGCAAAACCAATACTTATACTATTTCGTTTTGTCATTCTTGTATTCAAAACAATTGTTTCACAAGTTGGAACACTATTTAAGACAAATACGTTTGTATTTGTTAGATTTAAGTCTAGGAGGAATCATTATGGGTACATTTCAAAATGTTTCCAAAACCGAACCATGTGCAATATGCGGCAAACAAGATTGGTGCTCTATTTTTTTGCCAGATACAGTCGCATATCCCGGTCAAAAGCTATATGTTTGCAGGCGCATATCGCAACCCGAAATCATTAGCCCCGTCGATGGAAAAACTTACTATTTTATCAAAGAATTCAAAGACTCTTCAGCGCTATATTCAGACGTAACAAAAGACAAAAACTCAGTTTTTACATTACATCATTTCACTGGTTGCTCAAATGCAGGAGTTGACAATTCACTCACAAAACCCGATTATGGAATAACACCATTAAGGAATTGTGAGTTAGATCCAATCTACCGCTCGTTCATGCAACTTTTGAAACTCAGCAAACAACATCAGCGAAAACTTCTCAATGATGGCTGGGATAAAGACATGATACTCTCCGGCAAAATAAAATCCTTACAACTTATCAAAAAATATGATGAATCGAAGGGATTTCCTACCGACCAGGAAGAACGTTTAAAAATTTGCAGAGAACTGCTCAAAGAACATCACTCACTCCAAGGTGTACCCGGTTTTTATCAGGATGACTTTGGCAGATGGACCTTTTCAGGAAAATCCGGGATGCTCTTTCCACTTATGGATCGTCATGGGTATTTATATAGGCTCCGGCTTCGTTTAGACCGCCCAGATACGGACGAAAACGGAAAAGAAAAAAACAAGTACAAGAATTTTTCCTCGTACTTTCCAACCAAAGAAAATGATCGTATCATCAATGGTTTTCTCAATGGTTGCCGAGCCGGAAGTCAAATTGGGTTTTATTACAATTCAAAGCATGACAATCCTCTTTTCTGTATCATAACAGAGGGCGAGAAAAAAGCAATCGTAGCTAATTACATTTTGCACTGTATCGTCATTTCGATTCCAGGTGTAAATAACTTTGCAAAACTATCAGAAAAAGACGAAGACGGAATTACCATCTACGATTATCTGCATTCTATTGGATGCGAAAAAATTGCAACTGCTTTCGATGCCGACAAGTTGATTAACAATTCCGTTCTGCAATGTGAAAGCCATTTAATAGCGGATATAAAAGGAGCAGGATTTAAAGCTTATATTTGTAAATGGAATTTTGGTTTTGGAAAGGGATTGGACGATATTCTCCTACTTGGCATTTTGCCTGAATATGTCCAAGCCTAAAAAAGAGGATGGAATGTACCCATCCTCTCAAACCCTCACGGTGAGGTTCTATTTTTCTTCCTTCAAAGCATCAATTTTAGCTTCTATACTTTTTTTCAATCCCTCCAGTACCGAAATCACATCTGGAATTTCTTCTTTTTTAAACAACGCTTCTTTATCCAACACTTCATGCAACTCTTTCGCGTTTTTCAGAACCACCTTTGTTCCGTTTTTCCTGCGAACTCTTCCCCCATTACAGTCCGATTCCTTTATCCCTTCAATGTTTGCGATTTCTTGTTCGTTTTTCATTTTTTTAATCAATGTTTTAATCCAGGTAGTCGGCCCATTCTTTTTTCCTGTTTTTTCTCTATCAAGTATTGCTTTTTCTAGCAGCTTTTGCTTTTCTGCCGGCAAATTACTCGCTTCCGCAATGTAAGACCACGGATATTCGGGTCTGTCAACAATTTCTTGCAATTCTGGGATTAAATTTAAAAGCCGGCGATATTTCTCTACATTTTTTACTGTCATTTCAAGATCTAAAGCTACCAGTTCGTTTAAAGAAGTAATTTCGTCCTCTTTAAGCAACCCTTTTTCTTTTTTATAGCTTATTTCTTCTTTATGGGCATGATATAGTGTTTGTGCCAAATTAGCCATTTGCATAGGCTTTAATTCCGGTCTGTTATGTAAATTCGCCCCCGTCAAACGAAGCACTCTTTCGAATTCTGTTTCAGGTGTTTGTGTCACAAGAACCGGATACGTTAAAAACCCCGCTTTTTTCGCAGCATATCTTCTTCGATGTCCAGCTTCTATCATATATTTCCCGTTTCCTACTGGATAAGCAAGAATCACTCCCTGAAAACCTCTGTTCTTCATAATCTCAGACAATTCTTCCACTTCATATTCCCCATATAAAGAAATATTCGATGGATCATCTATGAGTTGTTCATCCGTTACATGAATAATGCTCTCTCGCAAATCATCCGGCAATTCATTTACATTAGTTTCACTGATTTCCTCCGCATCAATTTCTCTATTCATTTCTGTCGTTGCATTTGCCACTCTTTGGAGTCTTGCTTTATATTTAAACGACTGATTTTTTAAACTTTTTGCCACTTTACTCTCTCCTTTGCTTTTTAATTCTTTCTTCTATCTCCTTCGCCAAATGGCTGTAGTCATCTGAAACATCGCTTGATGGACAGCAGATACATAACGGTGACTGGTTGAGTTCACTTATCTGTGTAGATCTATAATCATGTCTGATCAATGTATCGAACATTTCTAATTCATCTTTTGTCCCATCTTCTCTGCTCTCATTCCATGTACTCGACTGGTCATTTTTGTACATCTGGACATTGATATAAAACAATCCTAGCACACGTAGATTTCTATTTCCATATTCTTTTCTCGCTTCTTTGCACTTATCAATTACATCAAAATAGCCATTGATGCTTGAGCCTTTTGCCAAATGCATCGGAACAATAATATAATCACAAGCCACTAAATACATCATCGTAACTAAATTGTGTGCTGGCGGGAAATCTATAAATATGTAGTCATAAAATCCGTCAAGTAAATCCAACTTTTTCTTCAATATATCAATTCCATTTTCATCAGGACCATAATAATCCATATCAGAACTACCTAACACAACATCTATTTTCAGCCCTATCTTTTTAAATTTATTTTTCCATTTTCGCCTTGCGCTATATTCTTTTGTCTGAATCACATTAAAAATATTCAAATCTTCAACCAAGGTTTCATACAATGTATCAACGCCCTCTCGAATTTTCCCAGTATCTGGATTAAATATCGCATCATCTTCCTCGAAAAAAAATTGAGATAAATTCATCTGAGAATCCCCATCGATCAAAAGCACCCTTTTTCCCTGCAATGCCATTTGGCAAGCAATATTAATAATAGAACTTGTTTTCCCAACTCCACCTTTTCTGTTATAATCACCAATTACATATGCCACAACATAACCTCCTTTTATTTACAAAAACCTCACGGTGAGGTTTTTGCTTTTAACCATATATCTTATCTTTATTTTTTATTATGGCACAGTATTTTTTATTTTTCAACTTTATTTTATAAAAGAAATATAAATTTATATTTCTTCTTTAATTTTTCACAGTGTAAAATTTATTCGATTGCACAAAAGAACGTACGTTCTTTTTCTTCTTTCACCCTCACGGTGAGGTTCTGTATTATACTTTTCTTCAATATCTTTTTTTACTCCTATTTGACAAGCTGCTGTTCCCTTGCTATACTTATAAAAAACTTATTTCTTTATGGATACTGTCCTAAGATTGTATCAAAAGTAAAATTCCTAGAAATAGGTTTGTAACCATTCGTTAGACATCTTCGGATGTCTTTTTTTATTTAAAAGGAGGAATCTATGAATGAATACCAGGAATTCTGCGAATTATTATTAAGCGCAGGGATATTTGAAAACACAACGTATCTAAATGTAGGTTTAGATGAAGCGCTTACTGATGAGTCTTATTTACTTAAAGGCGAACGTATTTTTTCTCTGGCACGGGAAAAAAGGCATAAAGAACAGCGTAAATCGCACAACCTCACGGTGAGGTTGTGTGATTTAAAATTTCCATTGTTAAGCTGTGATGATTTGGATGCTCATAAACAATTGAATAACTCAATCAAAAAATTCATTAGACAAGAATTCAAAAAGATTGATCAGGCAGAGAAATATTCTTCCATAGAAGATATTTCTTTTTTTTATTTGTTTTCGCATCTAATGCCAACTGATAATCTATCAGTAAACACTCTATGTACAGAAACAGAAATAGCAAGAGCTGTTACGGGGAGCAAAAATATTCTTTGCATCAGTTTTTCAGGATCAGATTTTTATATGCCCTGTACTCCTCAAAAAAGATTTCAAAATACTGAATATTATTTTCGCAGTAATCCTACGGTTACCGCATCTATTATTCATTGTGAGCAAATATTTTTGTATTTTTTTCTAATCCATTGGTGTAATGATTTAATCATGAAGAGTAGAAGAGAAGAGGAGTGTAGCTTAATTTTAAAACAAATGCTGATAAAAAACACATCCTCACTTCAAGTGTGCAATTGGTCCACTGAAAAGATGCCAGATTGGTTTGAACAGTATCTTATTGATAGCGGACTTGAAAAACGGAACGATATCTATTCACCCGCAAAAGTCCCTTCTGAGACACTACGCAAGTTTAATGACAGCAAGGATATAGCAAAATATCTAACTATAGTAGAGCATATCTACACTTATAAACAATTTGAATTTTCTACCATTGTTTTTGATCAAAAGTATCCTTTGACAGATATGCTTTATCCGTTAGATGCAGTTATACTAGACACTTTAAAATATTATGTCTCCGCAATTCAAAACGAACGGCTTGAACAGCACTATAGAAAGCAAGTAGAAGGGGAAGTCGCAAGAGCCTATACAACAAAGCGTAATATTCCACAACACATTCTTACGGAAATGAAAACTTCTGTATTTAACAAATATTTTGATTTTGTGGAATTTGATGCTGATATTGACAAAAATTCAGTAAATGACATAGCAGAAGAGTTTGAAAAACTTAATCATCGATATTTTAATGATTTTAAATGTAAAGATACTACATTTCGGATTCGCAAGCTTGGGCGGCACAAAGCCTACGGACTATATTACATATATTTAAAAACCTTAGTTGTAGACTTGCGTCATCCTGATTCTTTTGTTCATGAATATTTTCATGCTATCGATGATAATTTAGGCAACTTATCACAGAAATTTGCATTCTATAAAATAGTAGACCGATATTCATATCTACTTTCAAAAACAATTAAAGAATCTGAAAAAAATGGAAAACAAATCTTATCAAAATCAGGAAAATATTCTCTAAATTACTATTTACAACGGTGTGAGATTTTTGCGCGCTGTGGCGAAATATATCTCTTTCGCCTTCTACATGTAGAAAGCTCTCTCCTAAAACATCCTGATACGCAATCTTTTGCATATCCTAATGATGATGAACTAAATACTTTAATCTATGATTACTATTCTTTTGTAATAAAAAATTTAGGGAATGACTGTAAAGAAGGAGGAATACTTTCGTGAAAAAAATATATATCTCTCAGATATCTGACTACATCACAGAATCTATTGAAGAAGATTTTTATTTAAAGACAATTCATTTATGTCACACTAAAGAAACTGGAACACCTTATTTATTTATGGAGCTTGAAGACAAAAGCGGTAAAATTGAAGGTCGTATTTGGGAAAATAATATAGACAATGATTATGTACAGCTGAAAGGTAAAATTGTTAAAGTCAATGGTGAAATTCTATTTAATGACAGTAACAAAGCAGAACTAATCTGCTGGAAAATAGAACCTGTTACGGAGTATGATATCCATCAGTTCATTAAAGGATTATCACCTGAAGAAGAGCAGCATTACATAAATACCTTGCAAAAACTAATTGAGCTTGTTTCTCACTCTGGATACCGGGAATTATTAAATTGCACATTCAATGCTTTGGGAAGTAGATTTTATAAATCACCACTAAGCCTAAAATATTCAGGAAGTTATAATGGTGCATTGCTTGTTCAAACAGTTGCTGTAACCAGTATTGCATTACAAATGATGCGCTCACAAAAAATGTTTGGTTACACGCCCAATATGAATATTGAATATCGGCAGGATCTGCTTATTACAGGCGCCTTATTATGTGATATCGGAGTTGCAAATCTATATACCCCTTTCCCAGATGCCCAATTGGTTAGTGAGTCTGTTCTCGTCCCCCCATCTGCGCTAACTATGCAACAAATTTATAAAATTCTGCCTGACATAACTAATTTTTTATCAGAAGAAGAAAAAAATCTGCTTATACATATGATTCAAGTTGTCCATGAAGATACTCGAAAACGTCCAATGTTCCGCGAAGCTTTAATATTATCAATAGCATATAATGCTTATAACAAAATTAGAATGTTGGATTATCATCTACAAGAAAATCAAAATGAATATGGTGCAATCTATGATACATCACTAAAGAACTATTTATACATCGCAAAAGAGCTGAAAGAGGAGGATACTCAAAATGGAAGAGAAGAAATATATAAATCCTGATACAATTACTCATATTCAGAATTATCTATCCATACCGTCCCCTCCTGGCTTGATACTAGCTGGTATTGATGGTCTTGGAAAAAAAGAATCTGCTTATTATATTGCAACTATACTGTTACAATGCCCGCACGATGAACTTAATTCCAATCCAGACTTCTATCAAACCAAAAGCAATGGTGCTTTAAAAGTAGAGGATATCGAAGATCTGATCGCCTTTACGCAGCGAAGTAGTGTGGGGAATAGAAAAGTATGTCTGATTCACAACGCATCTTCTATTAGCAATATTACTCAAAACAAGTTACTGAAAATACTGGAAGATCGTTCAGAAAAAAATACTCTTATATTCATCACAAACCGAATGTCCATGCTGCCAACGATTCTCAGTCGGTGTTTTTTTATTCTTTTTCGCCCAGTTACCGATTATACAATGCAATTATGTATGAAAGAGTATGCGATAGAAGAGAAGCATTGGGAATTTCTTCAATATCTTTTGTCCAATGCCCCTTATCATCTTATCGCGAAAAAGGATATCGTATATGAGTATATCAATGTATCTGAAGAGTTATCACACATTTCAAGAAAAGAAGACTTTCTGGAAAAATTGCATTTACTAACGGAAAAAGATCCTAACTCTTTTTTTGATGTTCACAGTGATTCTCCTGAATTTGCCATTAGGACAATCCTTTTTCCTTTCTATCAGATACTCTATCATTTTTATTCTCCTGATAGAAAGAAAGCAAATACTCTATCCGATTTATATACCGTACAAAATGCTTATCAAATCCTGCAAATTGGACAATATCATTTAAAACTTGCTGTTAATGGCTATTCCAAAAATGATTTCTTCAATTTAGTAAGATTCATTATTCAATTATAAAAAACAGGAGGAATTTATGTTATATACTACATATAGACCACAAACTTTATCAGAAGTTGTAGGACAAACAGAAAATATTCTTACGCTTAAAAAGCAAATAGCTCAGAATAAATTTGATTCTGCCTATTTATTTGCCGGTCATCGTGGAACAGGCAAAACTTCTATTGCCCGTATTCTTGCACGAGCTATTTGTTGCGAAGCTCCAACCGAAGACGGACCTTGCAACCAATGTAAAAGTTGCCGTTCCATCTTAAACAATACGGCTATGGATTTTGTTGAACTGGATGCCGCTTCCAATAACTCAGTCAACGATATAAAGGAATTAATTAATCAAACTATGTATATGCCAACAAATTTGAAAAAAAAGATTTATATCATTGACGAAGTACATAATTTGTCTGCGGCCGCATTTGATTCTCTTTTAAAAACATTAGAAGAGCCTCCGGAACACTGTATCTTTATTTTATGCACGACAGAATTACACAAAATACCTGCCACCATTAAATCAAGATGCTCTATCTACCAGTTTAAAACACTCCCTCTTTCTTTAATACGTGAACGACTTGTTTTCATTTTAAGAGAACTGCAAAAAGATTACGAAGATGATGCAGTCAATGTCATTGCAAAGCAGGCAGATGGTTCTATGCGAGATGCACTCTCTATCATGGAAAAACTAGTAACTGCTTATGATATGTTATCCGTAGAAAATGTTAGGAAATCGTTAAGCTTAATCGACGATGATCTATCCTTACAAGTTTTAAAATCTCTTCTAAATCATGATGGCAAGACTGCTACAAATCTCCTTCAGAAACTATACGAAGAGGGAAAGAATTTAGCACAATTTGTTGATAACATGTTACAAAGCATCACAAATGGGATTGTATTATTTTCCTCTGATGGAACAGCAGATATAAACAATAGTGAAGAATATTGTCAGAAATTATACGATATTGTTAAACCCTATACTGCTGAATTATTGTACTGGATGATTGAACAATTTTCTATATTACGGGCAAATATAAGAAACAGTTTACATCCATATATGGATATATTATTATGTCTGATTAAAACCTGCAGTCCTGAAATATTTGAAACTAATGAAAAAACATTATTGATAAGAATTTCAAAACTGGAAAAAGAAGTAAAACTATTACAGGAGAAATGCCAGTCTCTTGAAAAGGGAACTGGCTTCGCTAATCTATCTTCAGATAGTTCCAATAATCCGGATACCTCAGAAGAAATGATACCTGTAGTTGAAATAGAAGAAGATATTAATGAATGGCAAAATTGGGAAGAAGAAAATCCATTTCATGATGATGATTCTAAAGAAGAGTTCCTTTCAAAAGAAAATCCAGAGGATTCAGTAGTAGAAGAGGAGTGTATAGATGATGTTTCAGAAGATGAAGAAAGTCTGGATGAAACACTCTTTGATTTATTTAGTGACTATGGGTAAAGCGTTTCCAATAAATAATAATATAAAGGGGAATCATTTTTCTATATACAAAAAAGATAAAAGATATAAGTATCTACAATCATTGTTTGTTGAAAATATGGTTTTATATACGGCATTATTATGCAGCAAGGAGAAAGAAACTAAGCCATACAATTTTTCAACAACAATATATCCTGTTTATCAGATCATAAAAAAATATAAAGATATCTATAATTTAGATTTTTTATCCGTTACATATGAAGAATAAAAGATAGCAGCTTCTGTTTATTACACAAAAGTAATAGCAAAAGCTGCTATTTTTTTCTTTTTTCATCATTAATAATGTGTTATACTATCATATATTCTATTCTATATAAATTCTATTTGGTGTATATATGAAAGGAAGGGGAGGAATGTTCTCTTATTCTTTGAGTATAATTATTATATATAATTAAAATAATATTATATATATAATTAAAAAACATAATTGGTAAATCGAAAGCACTAAAATCCCTTTAAATACAATGAAAATAGCGATTTTGAAAAAAAGGTTTTGTTCAAAATGTGGATGAATCTTTTCTCTTATAGATGAAAAAATTCTTGTTTGGATGAAAATATTTTTATGTGGAAGAATATTTTATAATGTGGATGATTTTTTTCTTCATAAAGTGAAAAAATATTCATAAGATATACTTTTTATTTTATGGGAAGGTAAAAAAGGTGTGTTGAAAAAGGATACAAGACGTAATTTAGGTATTTAGATAAGAGAAATCATAAAAAAGGGTACAAAAAAGAAACCTTCTATACATTAAGAGGTAAAGAAGCCATCTCTGAATCTTCACATTTTAATATTGTCCGTATTAACGCACCAATGCTTTGTAATTTAAAGTCTGCCTTGTATGCATTATAAACATAGCTAATACATTTCTTTACAGCAGATAATGAATAGGTAGAAGCGAGTAATGCAAGATCAGAATAATCACTATCTGTAAGGCGGAAAGGAACGTAAAACTTTTTGTTAATTCCCTGCTGCTTGACTATGCCGGCTTGGTTTAGAAAGTCAATATCCGTTTGTTTTGCTTTTGTTTCTTTTAATGAAGAATCATTCATGCGTTGCATTGCTGCATCAAGGTTTTCAAAATAGCTGCGTAAAGATGTAGTATTTTCTGTGTTATTCATTTCTAATACACGCTTACCGTGGTAAGCTGGCTCCATCTGAAGAGTGACGGATTCTTCAGAAAAGATAACATGGAATAAGTTTGAAACGGATGATAATGCTTTCCGGATAATACCAGGTTTGCAGTATCTTGGAAGATAACGTCTCAAAGTAGAGTAAGGGGTTGTTGCTACCAATTTTTTTTCAGGATTACGGTTTGTATCAAGGTCTAATGCTGTCCTTAGATAAATGCGTAATTGATTGAGATCATCAAGTTTTACAAGTTCATCAAGAAAAGGAAGGTTAAAAGTAGCATATCCCCGGCCGCCATCTTTAGCAGTTAAAGCATATGTATCGTATTCTGCAAGGATTACGTGAAAATGATTTCTCGTAAGACCATCTTTGCACAGCATAATATAACCATATTCTTGTAATTTTGCGTTTGCGTTATAGATAGATCTTACAGTACATCCAAGATATGCAGCAAGTTCTTTGGGAGAGAGACTTTTAATCAAACCATGATCATCCGGATTACAGAAATGGTAAATTACAAAAAGTTTTAACGCAATTCCCTTTAATCGTTTGGCACTACCAAAACGGTTTTTTTCATTTATATAACGAATATGTTCCTTATATACGGTCTTATAAACACATTGACTACAATGGTTACACTGGAAAAGGGCATCATTTTGAGTTTCTTGAGGTAGATACTCTAAAAATTCAATATTTTTATAATTTGGACACGAAAAACAGCCAGAGGCAGCTCGATCTAGCTCCTGGCTTTCTGTGTAATAAGTGTCAATATGGTTTTTCTGTATGCCAATTGCTTTAATTAACGGAGATTTTCCGATACGTGCATAATTTGAGAATCTCAAGAATATCACCTCTTTTCATAAGATAGAGACAAAATAGCTATATGTGTAGTAGACAGTACAAATACACATATAGATGCCTGATACGGTAATAATACTTGAAATTACAGATTAAATGATATAAAATAGTATTAAAGTATCGGCATTATTAATAACGTTATTCTATCTGTGGTCGGTACTTCGTAGCTCAACTGGCAGGAAAAGCTACAATTATAAACATCAAGCGAGGATTTTTTGATTGAAGTGGAAGTTCAGTCAAATTATCCTCGTTTTTTATACTACAATATAAAAGATTATTTGTAAAATCAGAAAAGTAAGCAGTAAAAAGTGAATAAAATTGAAAAAAAGCCCATAAAATAAGCAAATTTGATGTGTAATAGTGTTGCTTTTAAGGAAGACGGTTTTTGGGGACTGTCTTAATAATCCTTATAAATAAAGGCTTTTTTGTATCAGAGATAAAAATAAAAAAAATTTCAAAAAATTTTTAAAAAAAGAAAGCAGTAAAAAGCGAACAAAATTTGAGGAATTGTATAGCTCAAAAAACCACGCAGTAAAAAGCGAACAAAATAAGTGACTTTTTTAGTTGAGAGAAAAATTGTACAGTAAAAAGCGAACAAAATCATTTTTTCATTAAGAGGAAGGAAAATTTTTAAATTTATGGGTAAAAAAAAGATACAGTAAAAAGCGAACAAAATTGATAACAGCTGAAAAATTATGCAGTAAAAAACGAACAAAATCATTTTGATAAAAAAAGAAAGCAGTAAAAAGCGAATAAAATTGAACGAATAAAATAAAAATGCAGTAAAAAGCGAACAAAATAGCTGAATATCCTACTTTTATCCTAAAGAGATAGCGACAAAATGGAAATTAAATTATGATAGGCTATCTCTTTTTATGCGGAAGAAGAGGTTTTGAGTGTAAGTGAACTTTCAATAAAAAAGATAGCGACAAAATGGATTAGGGGGGATATTTTAAAAAAGATAGCGACAAAATGAATTAAAAAGATACGATAAAAAAAGATAGCGACAAAATAGATTGAAAGAAAATAATGTGGAAGTTACTAAAGAAAAGAGTCGGTATAGGAAAACAGACAATAATTTCGTAAGATTTTTGAAAAAAAGTGAGCAGTAAAAAGCGAACAAAATATGAGATAATAAGATATGATATAGAAATTAAAATAAGCAGGGAGGGAATCCCTGCTTATTCGATTTCAACGAAATCAGTATCAATAACAGATGAAGTGAGAAGTTGAGCAGAATGAAAATTGTATGCTACAATTTCTTTTTCCTCTAGTGGCATAAAATCTATGCGTATAGAGGAATCATTGTTGATGAATTCAAAATCTTTTACTATAATATTTTCCGCTTTTAAAATATTGAGATGTGTAGTTAATTCTTTTACTAGCATAGCATTTCCCATCTTCAGGAGTTTCATATGTCCTCGAAAGTATTTTAGAGCAAAAATTTTGCTGAGAGAATTATCTTTATATCCAGCAAGACGTTCTTGCTGAAGAATCATCATAATACTTCTGGTTTGGGCAGATTCTATTGTTTTATAGGATGAGGAAAGGATATTGATGTACTTTTTCTGTACATAGGTACGTTTTAACTGTTCGGATGGTGTAAACAGAATCGTACCTTCTATAAAATCTACATGGATGTAGCTAATCAGACCAAGTGTGGTCGTTTTAATCAATTCCCCAGATTTATCTTTTAAGGTAATTGTATAGTTATAATTACTCAATTTTATTAGGCGTTGATTAATATCCTCATAGTGCTTTTTTCTTGGAACTTTGATATTGAAAATACGTCGTGTAAAATCTAACAGGTCACAGCTGACGAATTCGTCATTGATATTTTCCCCATTGATTAAGTTGAAAAGCTGTGTCATAATTTCACGATCTTTCATATCAAGCTCTTTCTGACGTAATTCAAGGTTCATATTTTTGAGAGCCTTTTTTGTTAGCTTTCCATTAGCATTATCAGGGAGAGAATGTCCTGGCTTATATTGCACTTCTATTTCTCCCAAACCATCTTCTGTATCTGTTTCAAATTCATAATTGCTATGAAGTAGAATTTCATTTTGTAAAAGTTCAGGTTCAAATTCCATATAAGAACTCCGGTAATTAAAGATGGGATATGCTGTTAAGTCAACAGGATATTTTGTATTAAATCCCTCAAGGGAGCCATCAAACATATTTTGTATGATGGTAAGTGAATCAAAAGTTAAGTCATCAATAAAAGCAGTTGCTATTATTTTAACTGATTTATCAGAAAGAAAAAAATAATTTGTCAAAGGGACAGAAGTATCGCTTCGCCATTTCTCAATTTCTTCAAATTTTGATTGCATGATTTCTTCCACTCCGGGAGCATCCGGATTTGTATAGCGAAGAGTATTATACGTAGCTTCTGCATATTTTCGTAGACATTGAGGATTTTTTGGTGTCATTTTGCCCTTTATTTCGTCTTGAATACTTTTTATCCAATTACGCTTGCTTACTCTGCGGCGTTCCCTATAAGTTTTGACAGCTTGTTCAACATTCTCACGAGATAGTGCAACATAGATGCAGTATGTAATTATAGTATCTAGCTCCGGTGAAGGAGTGGCTTCAGGAATGATGCCTTTTAAATGGTGTTCGTAAATATACCGCTCAGGTTGCCGATCTTTGATATAACGTGCATAATTTGCTTTTATTTCTTGAAAGATATTAGGAGAAATAAAAAGAGCTGCTTTTCTGTAAATATCTAAAAAATCAGTTGGATTTGTTGTTTCACTCATAGTTTGTCACCTCCTATACGCAATTATCTAATTTGTAATTATAAACGATTGAAGTCGGATTTGCAAATCGTAATTTGCCTCTGTTTGGTATGCGACAAGTGAAACAGAAGCGGAATACTGTGCATTTTGTGAGACAAATCATTTGGATGGAGATATTGAATCTAGAGTAGGAAGTTTGTTATGATAATGTGAAGGAGGACTATTATGAACGAATGTATGTATCGCAAAAATATAGCAGTAGGAAGTAAGGTAGCCATTGTTCTGAAAAAAGATCAGAAGACTGGAATTTTGACAACAGGTATCGTAAAAAAGATATTGACGAAAAAAAGTATTCACACAAGGGGAATTAAGGTTATGCTCTTAGATGGAAGCGTTGGCAGGGTAAAACATCTTATTCATTAATGGGGATTGCACAATAGAGAGAACAATGTTAAACTAAGAGAAACCTGATTTATTAACAATTCTTGTCTTTTGGCAGTATAATAGAATGAATTCCTGGAAACAGGTTATACATGATAAGAGCACCTCATTATGGTGCTCTTTTTATGTGGAAAAATAATCAGGGACTATATAAAAGGAGGAAGATTTATTGAATGAGCAAGTAAAAAAACAAAGCAGTTATTTTCAAACACGTGAGAATGCAGCAAAATTAGGTGCATATTACACAGATCCGGAACATTGTAAAATGATAGCAAATATTCTGGAATTCCCGGAAGAAGACGTTTGTTGTCTGGAACCGGCTATTGGAGATGCGAACGCAATATGTATTGTAACAGAAAAGGAAAAACACCAAAATATACATATATATGGTGTTGAATTAAATCAAAAAACGTCGGATACAACCGTTTTGAATCCGTATGTGGAAGAATGCCTGTGGGGTGATTTTTTAACAGATGTTATTATCAGCCACAAGGCATTTTCTTTTTGCTTTTCAAATCCACCCTATGGTGATCTGAATGGCACAAGGCAGGAGATTTTGTTTTTAAACAAATTACTCCCTTATTTGATGATAGATGCAGTTCTTGTATACATCATCCCTTATCATGTGGCTGCGAGCCAGGATTTTCAACGGATCTGGGCTGGTGCCTTGACGATAGAAAAAATCTTTCGGTTTCATGATAAGGAATATGAAAAATGGAAACAGATTGTATTGATTGGAAGAAAAAAGGACAAAAAGTCAAAAAGCCGAATACAGTCAGATGAAGTGGTTTCGGAAATCCCTAAACTAGAAGAGATTTCTTTATTGCCAATCACATATCAAGGAGAGCGAATAAGAGTAAATCCATCGCCTATGATTGGGATCACAACATTTATGACAAAGGAATTCCATTATGAACGAGCATTGAATTATGTAAAAAAAAGTTCTCTGACAAAATTGGTAAGAGAGATAACACAACAGGAATTATATATGTCCGATCGGTTAAACAGACCTCCGATTATGCCTAATGCAGGACAAATGTATTTAATGGCTATATCAGGAGCAGGTCAGGGGCTTGTTGGTTCAGAAGAAACAGAAGATTTGCATTTACAGAGAGGTATTGTAAAAAATGTAGAAGAAAGTGAGATCAGAGAGAGTGAACAAGAGATTGTAGAAGCAGTACGAAAATATGCAAAAATAAGTTTTAGTATTGTGGAAGACAGTGGAGTCATTCATTCTATCTAATTGAGGAACAGAATGGAAGTAGATAAAAGGAGGAAAAGCATGTTAAAAGTAACGGCAGGTAGTGTCTTTGCTCATTTAGAATATGCGGTTATTGTAAATAAAGATTTATTGATATTATCATGTTATGAAAGAAGTCAGATGGCAGTAAATGGGGTATGTGCGAATATTGGTTTGAGATCAGAACCGACGCGTATTATTGAAAATGGTGAAATAGTGGCATCCGTGCAAGGTGAATTCAAATCAGACACTTATATTGCAAGGATACCGGCCGGAAAGGAAACCGTTTATCAAGGTGTTTGTGTATCAAAGTTGGTGAATAAAGAATACCTTTTTATTCATAAGGAAAATCAGGAAGAGGAAATGTATGCTTACTTTATGAATGCGTATGAACTTCCTCTATTGAGGGAATGGATTCCGTATTTAGTAGAGTGTGCAGTATCGAAACAATATTTGATTTATGCAAATGCTGAAATATATGGATGCTTTGCATTACATGAGGAAACAGCTATTTTAGAGTGTAAGATGACAAATGATGACTTGGTAGCTTTAGTAAAAGAGGGGCTTGAGCAGCGAAAAATAAGAATAGCTGTCCATCCGCAGAATGCTTTGACGTTTTGTGATATGGATGATTACTTTGAAAAGTATGGTCATACATTAGTCAAAAATCTAGAAAAGCACTTAAACCCACTTAGCCAATTAAAAGAAAAGGTGGATGAGCTGGTTTTTATTTCAAAACGCCCTTATCCGCAGCAAGCAGCAATTATAAACGGAGCTTTGGAGAGGCTTAGATATGGAAATTATGTATTTCTTGTAGAATCGATGGGGGCTGGAAAAACACTTCAGGGAATGGGGATTATTGATGGATGGTTTGTAAAACAGTATATGAAGCAACATGCTGGAGTATCGGTAAAGGATGTATATAGCGATGGTTCACTTGTGAAGTATAGAACCATTATTATGTGTCCTCCCCATTTGGTTGAAAAATGGGCAGAATCCATCCGGGAAGAAGTGCCGTATGCAAAGGTAGAAATACTAAAGGAGCTTACACAACTTGTAAAATTAAGAAAGAAGGGAAAGGATCCACAAGGAAAGGAATTTTACATTATCAGTAAAGATTCAGGAAAGCTGTCGTATTCTTATATGCCGATACCAAGTCAGATAAAAAAGAGAATGGCAGGTATTCCAGTATGTAGAAACTGCAAGAATGTAGTTTCGGGCGGACAAGGAAGTGTATGCCAATGCGGAACAAAAGAAAGGGAAATCCGGAAGACAAGAGAACGATATCTTGGACTTGTTTGTCCAGAATGCGGGGAAATTCTTCTTTGTGCAGAAGGAAATGTGTATGATGAAAATGGCTATTTAAAAATTCTCATGCCAGAAGATTTTGCTGTTCAAAATAGTATGAATCATTTTTGCAGATGCTGTGGTGCGAATTTATGGGCACCAGCAGTAAAACAGAATGATAACAGAATATTTTTCCAGAAACCGAAAAAGAAAATTCAAAAATGGAAGAAAATTTCACATTTTACAAATCGAGCGAAAAAAGCTCGGAAATCTGTTTGGGTACTGAAAGGCAGAGAGGAAGTATATAAAACCGAGAATATGATTACAGACGAAGAGATTGAAGAAATGGAGGCAGTAGGACCGAGAAGATATTCTATGACAAGGTATATTAAAAAATATCTCAAAGGATATTTTGACCTAGCAGTTTTTGACGAAGTGCAGGATTATAAGGCAGGTGGAAGTGCACAGGGATATGCAATGCATGATCTGATAAAGGCAAGCAAAAAACAAATGTGTTTGACGGGAACAATTGCTGCCGGATATGCTTCCGATTTGTTTTATACACTTTATAGACTGGACCCCGCAAGGATGAGAGGGAAAGGCTATGAATATGGAAGTGCAGGTGAAAAAAAATTTGTTGAAAAGTATGGTTCTGTCGAGACTGTATATGAAATACAGGAACAGGGACAGTATCATGCCATGACACGCGGAAAGGTAATAACGCCTACTAGATGTTTGCCAGGTATATCACCGTTGATCTTTACCGATTTCTTATTAGACACGGCATTATTTCTAGACATATCGGATCTTAGCCGTTTTCTTCCGAATTTATATGAAAGTGTCGAGATTGTTCCAATTGAAGATGAAATTCGAGAGGAATACCATAGAGTCAGAGATAGGATAAAGATGTACATGAAAGAAGAAGAAAAAGGAAGTCTCTTGATGGGAAGCTTTTTACAATTTTCATTGTCCTATACAGATATGCCTTATAAGAGAGAGGCAATTCTTTCTCCTGCAAATGGAGAGGAAGTATCTCAGCCTGCAGACTTATCTTATCTGATTGAAGATGGGAGGCTGTTGTTAAAAGAGCAGGCACTTGTAAAAATAGTAAGGAAGGAATTGGAAGAAAAACGAAACTGTTTTATTTATTGTGAATTTACTGGGGACAAGGAAGAGGCCATCTCTTACAGATTAATGAAGATCTTGGAACAGGAATGCAATTTGCGGGAAAATGAAGTCACAGTTTTAGAAAGCTCCAATCCGCCGGCATTAAAAAGAGAAGAGTGGATGCATCAGAAGGCTTCTCAAGGAACAAAAGTGTTCATTACAAATGCAAAATGTGTTTCAACTGGACTTGATTTTGCGTTTCGTTATCAGGGAAAAGATTATAATTACCCAACCATTATTTTTTATCAGGTCGGATACGACATGATAAAAATTTGGCAGGCAAGTAGACGGCACTACCGATTAAATCAAAAAAAGGAGTGCCGGACTTTTTATCTTGTATCAGAATGTACGATTCAGATTGACGCAGTTCAGTTGGTTGCGACTAAAGAAGTTGCGACTAGCTCGATACAAGGTCAATTTTCTGCAGAAGGTTTGTCCACTATGGCAAAAGGTGTGGATGCACGAGTGATTTTGGCGCAGTCTGTTGCAGAAAAAAGCGAACAAAAAGAGCGTGGACTAAAACAGATGATAGCAGCTATTAATGAAAGAAATAATCAGGGGAAAGGAGATATGAATTATGAAAAAATGCTGATTTTTTCTGAACTGACAGGATTTGAAACCGTACCGGATTATGATGGGACAAGTGAATTCAGTCATATTAGTAATGAGGAAATATTAGAACTGCTGAATTTCGGTATGGAGACTACGGAAAGGCAGACAAATATATTTGAAACAGGATTACAGGAAGAGGTTCCTGTAAGACAGACATTACATATCACACAGACAGTTAAAAATGAAGTAGGTCATGAAGAAAAAGATTGGCTGGATTTTGAGGAATTATTAAATGTAGTTATATATTAAGGAGGACAATAGCATGTATCAATTTAAGATGAATAGTAAGGACCTGGCAGAAGCAATGAAGAAAGCATCCATAGCGCTTCCAGTATCTAAGGGAAAAGGTGAAAATGAGTGCATCCGGCTTGTAATTAATAAAAAACGTAAAGACACAGAGGATTATAGAGCAGTCATATTAGCATTCAATGGAAAGGTTCAGACGATTGGTGCACTTAATATCGAGGAGGTAATCACGGAAACAGATATTCCAGAGATTAATGTAAACGGTCGGCAGCTTTTAGCATCTGCAAATGCATTTGCAGCTATGAATGCAGCTATAGAAATAAAAATTGACAGCGAAGCAGTTATAACTGGAGCCGGAAGTCGTGTTTCTTTGAAACTTGGGAAAAGTGTTGTGGCATTAAAGGCATCAGAAACTGCCATGCAGGAAGTTGAGATCAGTGGTGAAGAATTTGCCCAGTTTATGAATTTTGGAATTAGTTGCTTTGGAGCAGAAAAAGGAATGCATGGGATACATTGTGTTGCTGTGAGGATTGATGCATCTGCAAATAAAATGGTTGCTGTTAGTACGAACGGTTATCGATGTGCGTATGCAGAAACAACAGATATAAAGATGTACAATTTAAAGAAAGAGCAAAATGAGGATCCTTCGGTAGATAAACCATCGATTACTGCAATAGTGGAAGGGAAAATTTTGAAAGGTGCGATTCAAAATTTTATTGGAAAGAAAAAGGTATATCTGGGAATTGATGATAAAATGTTACGGATTAGAAGCGGTACGGATGTAGTTATGATACTGCAACAAGAAGTGGATTATCCTCTTGAATCCATGTTAAAGTTGATTGAAGGGAATAAAAGTTTAGGAAGGTGGAAAGCACCATTTATTAAAGTACTTCAGTCATTATCAGTTTGTGAGATCGCGATGGATAGTCCATGGCTTGAAATTTGCAAAGAGAACGATAACCACATCTTATTTAGAGGGAAAGACGGGGTTACCAAAACTTCTATTTTTTGTGCGATGGAAGGAGAGGTTCAGCGGGTTGTAGTAGATGAATCTCATTTAAAAAATGCACTTGCGGTATTTTCAAAAGAACAGGATATTATAGTGGAATCAGTAGGGGAACGGCGTCCTTTTATTATTAGACAAAAGGAAGATGACCCGAATATGATACTTGTATTTCCGGTTGCAGATGAGGAAGAAGAATAGTTTAAGCGTCCGTACTAAGAAATAAAAAGTTATAAAACAATAGGGTTGGCAAAAATTTTGCCAACCCCTAAAAGAACAAATGTTCTGAAATGAAACCTCACGGTGAGGGTCTTAAAATCTAAAAATCAAATCTAAAAAATTTCTGGCATTTCGCCATAATATCACTACGTATTCGCAATAGAAAAAATTGTCTCAATCTGGTTGTTTTTGTAGCATATCAGACTAATTTGTCCGTATTTGAACAGTTATGAAACTATCTGTAGTTTCAGTATCTTGCAGTTTTTTAAATTTTTCTATATGATGCATTTAGGATAAACACTAGTGATTTATACAATATTTTTATAAGCGAAGGAGGCTATCGATGAAGGAACTTATGATAGCCGAAAGACTTGCATCCATCAAACATGATTTTGATGGTATCCTTCTTACGTCATCAGGTACAGAATGGGATTTTATGACAAAACGTCCCGGTGAATCTGGGGTTTTTAGTTCTTTGATTTCAAAATTACAAGATATTGGTTCATCAGGTTATGAACTGATGCTTACGATTGGAATCATTGGACTTGTATTTGCAATTATATTTACCGCCGTTTCTTTGCTGTTGACAAGTAATGCACAAAAGAAGGAAGAGAAGAAAAGCCATGCATTGGTCATTTGCTTAGCTGGTATTGTTATTTTTTCAGTGTTTAGCATCATTGGTTTTTTCAAGTCAATCGGCACAGGATTATAAGTGGGAAAATAGACAGGCTCTTCGGAGCCTGTTTTTTTTAATTGGAGGTACGGGTATGGCTAAATTAGGAGTGTTCCCTATTCCGGGAGAATTTAAAAGCGAAGATAAATGGTTTCGATATTTCAATCGAAAACAGGCGGCAGTTCTTGTGCTTTGTGGAATTCTTGATTACAAAATCATAATGTTTGCAAATTTAAAAGGAATGCTGGTACCGGCAATTATTGTGATGCTGCTGTTTACAATGACCATGATGGGGATTGTTATGGTACGGCTGCCGGTAGATGTTCTGTTCTTAAATGGAGGAGGAATCACAATAGACCAGCTTTTGTTCCGCATGTTGTATCGCAGACTTCATAGGGAGTTATATACAAAAAATGAAGACGGAGGTGGGGATAGCCTTTGAAAAGAAAAAGAATAATAGTGCTTATGCTTACATGGATACTTTTGCTTTCGTTAAGCGGGTGTGGAAATAAAGAGGAAGGAAATCCTTTTGATTTTAGCGGTATTGAGACGAAAGATTTGAATCCATGGAATTATATGGAAAATATGGAATTGTCTATGAGCGAACCATTAAAGAATCTTGGGGCGTCTTCTGCAGAACTTGGAATTACGATTGGGATTATAGGAATTGTTTTTTCTATATTTTATATGGTATTGCGTATTTGTTTTTCAAAAAGTGCTGCTATAAAAGAAGAGGTAAAACAGGAGGCAGTCCTGAAAGGGATGATCGCAATTATGTTGTTCAGCATTCCATTTTGGCTTGGGCTATTTAAAATGACGGCGGAACTATTGGTATAAGGAGGCAGCGAATGCAGGTAATTACAGATTTGGTAAAAAATATCCAGTTAATAGCAGTTGTCATTGTGCTGATCCTTCTTGTCTTTACTGGTGCTGGCATATATTTGTTGCGGATTAAAAAGAAAGTTGTTGTCGAAAAGAATCTGGACTATTCCCAGTTTCAGCGAAAGGAAATTATGGACTATGTTCCGATTGGTGATGTGACGGAAGATATGCTGGTGTCGGATGATGGGAAACGATTTATCGGAGCAATAAAATGTCAGGGATTTTCTTTTGGGGATGCGGAAGTTGAGGAAAAGCTTCAGACAATAAGAGGATACATTACCTTTTTCAATGTGCTGGATAATAATCCAATACAGTTCAGACAGTCTGCAAGAAACGTAAATCTCGATAGCTTAATCCGGGATTATCAAGAGCAGATGAACCGCATTCAGGAAAAACGTTATCTGCTGAATTTGGATTATCTTGAATTAAAGGAGGAGTCAGAAAATCCAGAACTGTCATTGGAAGATTACAACATTTATTACGATAAATTGAAAGAAATGCAAAGGGAACTCCGTTCACTTGGATATCAGATTGAACAGTTGAATGCACAGATACAATATATGGCGACGATATCAGGAGATAATGCAGAGGCAAAAAGAGAAGAAATCTATATTTTTGATTGGCAGTATAATGCGGTGGATTTTTCTTCACAGTCTTTGGAAGAACAGGAAGTGTATCAACGTGCAGAGGCACAATTAAAAACAAAAGAAAATGCATATATAGCAGCACTAAGAAATTGCGGGGTACATGCAAAACGCATGAGCGGAGTAGAACTTTTAGAGGAGATACGTCGGTATACGCATCCCGTATCAGCATCAAAATCAATAGTAGAGGATATTGTACAGATGGCGTATGACAGTATTTGTGTTACATCAGAATCTCTAAAAGAACTGGAACGTGAGGCAAATCAAAAAATAGTAGAGGAAGTTGTTTCCGGGATGAAGCCAGGAAAGGAGAGGAAAAGCCATGCGAGAAATAATCTTAGAACATAAAGAAATATTTATGATCGGAATGGGAGTTTTGATCCTTTTGTCATTGGTAGCGGCTATATTCCTGCTCCTTATGATACACACCAAAAAGAATACCCCTGAAAGTGAGGTAGAGGAGAAAAAAGAAAAGAAGAAGGAAAAAGTATCGGAAGCAAGAAGGATTGTCTGTCCGGATGGAATTAATCCGAATCCATTGTCTTATACAGTCATACATGATGCTGGACATGATGTTTATGTGAGAAGTCTTACGATTGACAGTTTACCGAAAAGAACAGTATTTGCGACTACTTTTCCTGCTCTTTTTAATTTTGACAGAGTCACAACCTCTGTTTTTATAGAGCCTTTGGGAGAGGGGAGAGCCAGCCATCTTTTAGATGGCCGAATTGTAGAGATTGAGACCAATATGATTACTGCAGAAAAAAATGCAGATCGAAATCAATTAAGAAAATTAAATGCAAAATTAAGAGATACGGAAAGCTGGGCACAACGGATTGAAACAGGAGATAATAGCCTCTATCATGTATATTTTCTTTTTGTTCTTATGGCAAATAGCTTAGAACAATTAAACAGAAGAACCGATGCGTTTCGAAATCTGGCAAAAGAAAATAGAATTACGTTGTCCTGCTGTTATTCCTTACAGGCGGAAAGTTATTTAACAGGGATGCCACTTATGTATCGTTATTCTGCGTCAGTAGGACCAATAAAGACGGCAGGGCTTAAACGACATACCATGGATAAACTTAGCCTGGCAAGTATATTCAATCATACACAAGACAGTTTTTTTCATGAACATGGCATTATCATAGGACGAAATATGAATACGGGAATGCCGGTAGCATTTGATGTATATGAGAAAAAACACAATGGTTACAATATGGTATTTGCTGGAATGACAGGAACGGGAAAATCTGCTTGTATGAAAATACTTGCCTCCCGTTATATCACTAAAAACGGGTATCGGTTTGTGTGCATAGATTCGCAGTCAAAGGGAAACCGAGGGGAATATGCGATGCTTACAGATATGATGTGTGGTACAAATTTTGAGATTAAGAGCAATACCGGAAATATCATGAATATTTTTGATATTGATAAGGAAGAAGAATGGTCTGAATTGAATGGAAGCTACGAAGTACTCCGTTTGCAGGATAAAATCGCAAATGCGAAATCGGATATGATGACGTTGATCCAGGGAAATAAAGAGCCGGCAGAGTTTTCCCTTGTTACTTATATCGAAAGGATTGTTACAGATATTATTACAGAAATGTACGAAGAAAGGGGGATTTATGACAATGTAGTGGAATCGCTGTATGAGTCTGGAAAAGGATTGAAAAATGGTGTGATAACAAGCGGAAAGATACGTAAAAAAATGCCAATCCTTACAGATTTTTATAAAAAGGCTTTGGAAAAAAATAAAGCGAACAGAATCTCAGAACATCGGAAAGCATATCGGATCATTCTTGATAGTCTGAAGGATCGGGTAAAGGAACTTTACTATTGTCCAGAATGTATTCACTTTTTTTCACGAGAAGAGTGGGAAAGCGGAACAAGAAATTGTTCTTGCGGAGGTGAGATAAAAAAAATAACTGGAAGTAAAGCGTACTATGATGGACAGAGTACGATCAAAATTAAAGAGAATGAACACTTTACAAATATTGATATCTCACAGCTTCCGGAAATGGAACGACCGATTGCAAGGCAGATAAGCTTGAGTTTTTTAAATGAACAGTTTATTAAGACAAATGCGACAAATCCGCAGAAAACGGAATGCCTCGCAGTGATTGTAGACGAGGTGCATGAGAATTTTGGTATGAAATCTGCAGTAGCAAGTCTGGATTATGTAGCACGTACCTCACGTAAGCGTCTGGTATCTCTTTGGACAGCAACGCAGGCACTGAAGGATTATGATTGTTGTAGGGAAACGGAAGCATTATTGAAACAGTCGGCGGCAAAGTTTGTATTTAAACAGTCCTATTCAGATCGTAAATGGGTACAGGAGGCATTAAATTTAACAAATGGACAGATTGACCGAGTATTAGAGCTTGGTGGCGATCCGCAGGATAACTCAGGAAACCGGAAAGGTGAGGTGTGTATTGTGGATAATGGCAAGGTATGTTTCTGTAAGATCGATTATTTGAAAGCAGCGGAGGCAGTTTTTGTAGAAACAGATCCTCGCATTATTCAGGAAATGTATGCATAGGAGGTGCCATGAAGAAAAGAAAGCATAAGATATGGCTCCTTTTGGTGGTATTGTGTCTGATATTTCTGTCTGGTGAAACCCTGGTTGTATATGCAACAGAAGATGGGCTGACAAATGAAGTGAATGAAGCAAATGAGAATCGGTTTTCAGAAAAATCGCCTTGGTTAGATCATGCAGATGAGACAATTTATTCTGATGATATTGATGCGGGAGAGACACCACAGCAGATTGAACCGAAAGATCCTGGGCTTGTAGAGAAATATGCGTCTGAATTGATTCGGAATGCAACCAGCAGTTTGATTTCCTTATTAGAAGGAAAAATGGGGGCTGGAATTGACAGGATTATATATGGAAGGGTTGGAAGTGGAAAGCCAAACAGTGTCAATATTTATGCGTTTGAACTAAGGAGTGGAAACCCATATGGAGTGACTGCAAGCGTATGTTATGCACTGCTTCGTAGCATTATATTTGTCCTGCTGGGAATTTACTTTGTGTTTATTTTGGCTAAAAGCGCATGGACAGGGCACACAGCACAGAATCGTGAGCAGATTAAATCGAACATCTATCTGATAGCAGTCAAATTTATTTATCTTGCATTGATGCCGTATTTGTTTGATGTCGTGCTGTATGTAAGAGATGTGGTTTTACATGGATTAAAGTCAGTTACCGGAATGATGCTTGCGGATGGGGCAAAACTTTCCCTTTCGAATGCATTTTTATTAAATGCAGAATTCACAGGAAGATTTATTGACGCCATGATGTATCTGGGTACGGTGGGACTTACTTTATATTTCGCAGTTATCTATATTGCGATTGCGATAGACATGCTGGTGTGTTTTATAGCTTTTCCAATTCTTTGCCTGATGCAGAGTCCGAAAAGAGATTTGATGGATAGCTGGGTAATGACGGTATTGTCTAATGTGCTTACCCCTGTATTGGATGCGGTACTTCTTCTGATTCCGCTACTGACCAGTATGATGCTTGCAGATGTAATTGAAGGAATTGCATTTATACAACTTATTATGTGTATGCTTATTATTCCGGCAAGAAACAGAATTAAGGCATTATTAGGTGTACAGAGCAATGAACGAGGAGGATTTTTTAGTGCTATGGCACTTTTGGCGCTGGGACGTACAATTGCAGGAAAGACAAAAGGGGCAATTAAACGTGGTGCTGATATCCGTTCCGATTTGGAGAAAAGCCGGGCACACAAAGAAATGGCAGATGCGGATGAAGAGGAGAGTGATGCAATTCTTGGAGGCTTTGGCCAGAATTCAACACAGAGTAGGGCTGGTCAGGGAACGCTTGAAGAATTGTCGTCTAGAGATGAAAATTCTTTAGGGGAATTGGATACATCAGCAATAGATGCCGGAGGACCAGAAGAACGGTCAGTAGAAGACTATGATGTAGGATATTCGGAAGATCCTTTTTATTCTGCGTATGATACAGATTTAGAAAGACATGAAAGTATGCCGGTCCAAGCGGAAGAATTTGGAGAAAGTGAGATTATAGGAGAGTCTGAGGGAGAGTTCCATGAAGAAATACCGGAAAGAGCAGGAACAGCGGGAGAAGGCATAGAAGAAAATAGAACGTCAAATGAGAGTATCAAAGCTGGAGCGTTGGAAGGAAAGCCGGAAGAAATGGAAACTCAGGAGGGCAATGTTCCGGAAGATCTGAAAGAAACAGAAGTATCCGGTGGTGTGAATGGAGAGGTTCTAAGCCGTAATCAAATACTTCGGGATATTGATAAGAGTATGGAGCAGAAACAGCGAACGATTGATGCACTCAAAGTACAAAAGGCGGGCTTCCAGACAGAGCAAAAGCGGGTTGAGAGCCAAATGTTAAATCATGATCGTGGTTCAGAAGAATACAGGCAATTGGAAAAACAGCGGGCACAGATGGCATTGCGTGCTTCCGAAACCGAACAAAAGATTGCTGGACAGATGCAGAATTTAAACCAGCTCCGGAATGAAGCAAAGGCGGTTAAAGGGAGCATGGCAGGTGCGACACCAACGCTATTTGATGACAAAAAGGCAGAAATCCTTTGCAAAAGAGCAAATATTAACAATTTTGACCAACCAGAATTTAGAAATGCACTATCCAATGCCCAGATGGCAAAACTGTACCAGAAGAGGGCTGCTCAGAATTTAGCGAAAGGAGCAGCAGCAACAGTAGGGACTTTTGCAGGAGGTGCAATGCTTGGAGGAGCAGCGATGTTTATGCAGCCTGGAACTGCTATGATGGGAGTTACGGCTGGAGCTTCTGCAGGAGCAGTAGTTGGAAGTGGTATCATATCTGCTGGCGTTGCGGCATCTGGTACTGCAAAATGGGCTGGAAATAAAGTTCGATTTATAAAAGAAGTGGAACAGAGCAAAATTGGAACAGGTGTGGACTTTGCAGATGCCTATGCACAGGCACCCGTTTACCCAGGAGCTGCACAAACGATGGGACAACCAATCATGGAAAATCAACCAAAACAAGGAGCTGTATCGCCGGTTTCTGTTAAAACAAGGAATTCACAAGTAGAAGATGTCATAGTCGTGCCAAAGCAGACAGCAACTTTGTCAGAAATGGGTGTAGAAAATATACAACAGGTAGAAAATACAGTTCAAAAAATACAGGAAGAAATTGAACAAGATAGTATTCGTGCACTGCAGAAAGTGTTTTCACCTGCAGGTATGTTTAAAAGCAGTGTGGCTCTAACAGCGTTAGAGCGTGCAAATGTAGAAGCAGAAAAATATTTTGCTACGTTACGGGAAACTGGGGCACCTGAACTTACCAGAAAACAGGAAATTGAAAAGAGGGTGGATTTCCAAACCCGATGTATAACAGAAGAAGTATTAGACAGTTTGTCTATTTCTCCAGATTACGAAAAGGGTACAGAGAATTATAGAAAGGCAGAGGAAATCATACATACAAAAGTACGCATGATTGTGGAAAAAAGAAACAAGGATTTATTTTAGGAGATACGCTAGATGAGGAAATGTAAAAAACTAGAGATATGCATATTGGCGATATTGATGGTATTCCAGCTGTCAGCCTGTGAGTATGAAGGGATTGATGGTTATGGAGAGTATGGTACTGCGAATGTATCACCTATGGTAGAGAGATGGCGTAATGATGTGGTAAGAATTGCTGCAAAAAATGGTGTCAGTGAATATGTGGAATTACTTCTTGCTATGATTGCACAGGAATCCGGCGGTAATGCAGAGCGTTATCCCGACATTATGCAGAGTTCTGAAAGTGCAGGAGATGCACCAAACACGATAGATAACCCTATTGAAAGCTTGGAACAAGGGATTCAGTACTTTGCTGGTTTGGTGGAGAGAGGAAAAGAAGCAGGCGTTGACATAGAAACCATTCTCCAATCCTATAATTTTGGTGGCGGCTATATTGGGTATGTAAAAGATAATTATAATGGAAAACATTCCGAGTCTGCAGCACGTGCATTTTCACAAATGATGGCATCGAAACTTGGATGGAGCAGATATGGAGATGTAAAGTATGTAGAACATGTTTATTCTCATATGAACCGAAACCAGGGTGGCGCAACACATGGAAAATATGAACAGATGTATGCAGTCATGCAGGAATATTTGGGAGTTCCGTATTTGTTTGGTGGAACATCAAAAGCAGGGATTGACTGTTCTGCTATGTCCCAGAAAATATATCAGGCTGCAGGTATTTCAATTCCAAGGACTGCACAGGCACAGTACGATGCAGTAAAGCATATACCTGAAAGCCAGCTGCAAAAAGGAGATTTGGTATTTTTTACTGGCACATACAATTCCGGTACCTACATTACACATGTGGGGGTATATGTAGGCGATAATAGGTTTTTTCATGCAGGTGGAAAGAAGTGTCAGTTTTCTGAACTGACGGGGTATTATCGGACACATCTTGCAGGGTTTGGGCGTAGTTAAAAGAAGGAAGGATAGATTTTATGACAAAATTCAAATTAAAGTATATTTTTGTGTTAATATTTGTGATATTGATTCTGATAATCGGTGGTAGTTTGATTTTTTTGGAGAGTGGTCAGAAAAAATCGGAAAAACCAGAAAAAGCGAGGGAGCATAAAGTGGAAGAGATGACGCCGGACGAAGTGATCCACGCATTTGTAGAACTTATGTACACTTATGATACAAGTGAACGAATGTTTTATGAAGGAACAGAAGAATATATGACCCAGGCAGGATATGATATGATAGTACCTTTTGTAGGAGAAGAGGATTCGGATGCTGAGCCGGAGATACGTATGGTGTCAAAGCTTCAGGAAGTTTATTGCTTTTATCAAAGAGATACAGAGCCTGATCAAGAAGAAGCCATCGTAGAGGTGTGGAGTACTGTATCAGGAACAGGAAGTTATAGGATCAGAACCCTTTTACGTTTGGAAATGATACAGCAGGAGAATGGATGGAAAATAAATTCCTGTACAGTACTTGATACGCTGGAAGAATAAAAGGAGAATTCTATGCAGGAGCAAAAGATGAAAAAATTATATATTCTTTGTGGACTTGCAAATGATGCAGGTGACGAGATTAAAACGGCCCTTGCAGAAGCAGCAAAGGAACAGGGATATGAAGCAGTATGTGTAAGTCGGTACAGGAAGGAAGGCATACGTCAATATGTTGCGGAACATAGGGAATTCCGTATCTTGGTTTTGCAGGAGGCAATGCAGACGAATTATCCATATACCGCAGAAGAATTGGCGGAATTGATGGATGACTATCATTTGAATATTGTTATTTCCATAAAAAAATCGCACCGGGCAGATAAGTTCATGAAAGTATTGTATACTGCTGGAATTCTGAATGCTTTATATGAAGATGATGCGACAGCAAAAAATATTATGGCAAGAATACTCTATCCGAGGACACGTCGAGAGTGCAGGCGGTATTATCAAATTACAACTGCGGCAGATGCCATGAAAACTTTAGAGATTGTGGATGAAGAAAGAATGAAAGGATATTTGTCCTACATAGATGAAGCAACAGAGAACTCGGAAATAAAAAGGCGTTGCAGTTATATACTGCAATCCCTGCAACCGGTAGAAAAGCTATATTTTATTCAAAGGTTATCTCAGAGCGTGCAGACGATCATTCAGGACGATGTGGAATATCAAAGTATTTTGAAACAACAGCAGAAAAGGAAAAGGCATTTATTTGGAAGAAGAAAGGAGAAGAAAGAACAGGAAATATCTGAAAAAATGCCTTCTGTACAAGAGCCGGTGCAGGTGGAAATAAAAAAACAGGCAGAACCTCAAATAGAAGAGCTGCTTGATGAGGATATATCGGATTTGCTTGGTTTTGGAAATGATGATAAGGGATTTTTAAAGAATACCATAGACCTGCTTCCGACGACTGTAGAAGAATTTCCACCAGAAGAAAAGGAGAACGAGCTTCCGGAAAAAACAGAAGGGGAATCTAATGGGAAAGAAACTTCAAAAGAAAAGAAGAATGAAATATTTTTGAAAATTTTTGCTGTGACGGCAGGTGCCTTTTTTATAGCAATGGTTATTCTTTTTGGTTTTTTCTTATATGCAGAATCAAAAACAAAGGAATCTAGTACTCCGGAGATTTATCAGCAAGGCAGTGCTCATGACAATCAGCAAATGGGAGATTATGATGAGCCCATAGATATTGAAAAAGAAAGCAGTAAGGAGCTTGCAGATGCGGATTTGAAAGCGGAGGCAGGAGAAAACCAGGAACAAAAGGAAAAAACGCCAAAAATAGGGGAGGGAGAAGAAGACAATATTCCTCCGAAAGAGAATTTTACAGAAAAAAAGACAAGTGAAATTCCCAAAGTGCAAGAGATACCTGTGCAGGAGAATGTAGCAGAGAATATGTCTGTTTCTTCTTCACAGTCTCAATCAGAAACATCCAAGCCAAACGTAGATATCATAACTTCATCTCCGCCACAGCCAGATAATGTGGAACAAAATGAAGCTGTTATAAATTATAACGGTAGCATTGTTACAGGCAGTGAAGTCATCAGGATTGCGGCAGAGAAAGAGGCGGAAGGAAGACAGATTTATTTGATAACAAGGGAGCATGGAGAAGGCAGTTTTCACGCATCCGAAGTGGAAGGGTTAGTTGATAGAAATTGCAGCTATCTGATTCAGGATACGGGGAACGGTCAAATCCGTTTTATACAACAGTAAGACCCTGATAAAAAGTAGAGAGGAGAATGCCAATGGCAGACACACCATCAGTTGAAAAGATACAAAAAGATTTAGAGGACTTAAAATGCCATATCAAAACATATAGTACAGGAGCATACCCAGCATTTTTCTTACAGCTACATTCGGTACTGAAGATTCAGGATATCTTAGATATGGAGTTAGCTGATGTGTATTTTTGTGAAGAGGGACAGATTAAACTGTTGCCGGAAATTATTTATGCTGGAGAAAAGATTATTCTAGATGCAGAAGAAAGAAAGGAATTAGCATGGTATGCGATGCAGAGAATCCCAGTATGTGATACACAGGAAAAAGTACTAAATGATTGGCTTTGTGTGAATAAACAGGGAAAGCAGCTGCAGATGACGGCATACCGTAAACTCCTTGAACGGGCGAGTGCAGAGCTGAGGTTTAGAGAAAATTACAATGTGGGGTATCTTCATGCATTATATGGATATCTTGCAATTGCCTTTGGGAGAAAGACTGTACATGAAGTGGCAAAAGAATACCATGTATCAAGATATTACCTGCTGAACCGGATCTTTAAGAAAATGGAGGTTCAGTTTTTAGATGATGTAATCTGTCAGGTAGCAAATATTAAGGAGAAAGAGCATGATGGAAAAAATATATGATGATTTGATTGAACTATATCACAATAGTGGAAAGGAATTTTTCCAAGAAATGGTTGCATTATTAAAACATCGGTTTCCATTAAGAGAACATACTGTGCTGATTCGGGGAGAAGCTGGGGAATGGAAATTAGGTGCAAGTTCGCTTGCAGAGTTAGATGAAGCAGTATTTCTCTTGCATATTGCAGAAAGAGAGTTTATAGAAAAGGAAGGAAATTGTGTGAAATTTTCAAAAAACAGACCGGGAGTTTTGGCACATGTTGCAATCCCTCTTTTTATAAAAGGGAAATATATTGCGGGTATCTGGATTATAGAAACTACAAAAAAGGGAGGTTCTTTAACAGATACCGCTGTAGTAAAGACAGCAGCAATATTAGCTATCCTGATCCAGTCTGTTCAGAATGAAAAAATCTGCATTTATAATCGTTATCTTGATGCAGATACGAATTTCCCAGGACGTAAATATTTTTGCTATATGCTGGAACGGCTTAAGAAAAAACAACATAAAGTTTTAGTTGCAGCGATTAGAGAAAAAGACTATAGGAAAAAAATGTGTTCGCATGGAAGCATGGAAATTCTTAATGAAACGAATGAACTTGCAGATATAGTTTCGGAAATGAATTTGGGGAATGTATTTACCATTGCGGAAGACACCTTTGCTGTAATTTCGGTAGAAGCACAGGCGGAACTTTTTGCTCAGTTAGAACAACTCATATATGAAAGAGGATATGGAAAAAGTTTAAAAGGGATTATTCTGAATCCATTTGGATATGAAGATGTTTTAAAAGAACTGGAACAGCGGTTCAGCCTATGTGCAGATGGAAATATTTTGCTGCCGGATATGGAGAAAGGAAATCCTATGATACGGCTGTTTTCAGAAGAACAAAAGAATATTGAACCAAATTCCTTGCAGAGAACAAAAGAACAGGAAGAAGATTCTGGTGGAGATGAAGAGCTGGAGTTCCTTTCTATGTTGGAGTTGGAACAGAGGGAATATTTATGAGAAAGAAAATCCAATATTTGCTTTTTTTGCTTTGCATAATCCTGGTTTTACTGCCGCAAACGGCGTATGCAAAGGAAAAAGATGTAAAGGAAAATGATATTTATGATTCGTTGCAGGAAAGTATACAGAAGAACTGGGAAGATGGGTTTGCAGACCTTGAGGCTACAGATGAAATAGAAATAAAAGGACCATTGAGTGAACGTCTGTTAAGGGGCATTGCAAATGGCTTTTACAAACATTTAGTAGGCATAAAAGCGTGGTCACTTTTTATTGGGCTAATTTCTATCGTTATAGGTATCTTTATTGCTGCAACAGCGAAACTGAACAAAAAACTAAAAAGATTTGCCATATCTTTTTTTATCATCACGATTCCGGTATTATTATTTATTTTCGTATTTGGAATGACAAAATTAATTAGTATATTCAAATAAAAGGAGGAACTGAAATGAATACCTTACAAAATGCTGCAGATTTATTTTTACAGAAAGCAGGCAGCCGTCCGGCAGTTGCCGTATCATCCGGACAGATGAAAAAATATGAACAAGCATATAGAAGCGGAGAATATATGATGCTTTCCTTTGCGAAAGCTGATTCGGTGACAGGAGATTTATCACTGATCGATGAAGACATTACAGTCATTATGCCTGCAGACCAAATTAGCGGGAAACCGTATGACCTGAAGTTCCGTGCACAAAAATTGGATGATATTTATTGTGTGCGTATTATGAGTATTGATAATGCTAATCGGATTGTTTATGTCAGCCATCAAGAAGCCAGATTGGAAAAAAGACCAGAAATTGAGGCGGTATTGGAACGAAACGTGAAAGAGAACACACCCGTTGCAGTTAAAGGGAAAGTCTTGAAAATTCAGACAAGGAATGTAAACGGTGAACAAGTGGATAGCGGGGTCTGGTTAGATCTCTGTGGGGTAGGAATCCCAGGATTCGTTTACATTGGAAACTGGAAGAAGACATTTACAGAAAATCTTCGAGGCAAAGTTTTTTATGGGGATATTGTGGATGTACTTGTGACAGACCGGGTAGAACGGAAAAACGGAGTGTATTATTTTGCATGTTCCAGAAAAGAACTGGTGCAGGATCCCTGGGAAAGTCAGGAATTAAATGAAAAATATCATAAAGGGGATATTGTAAGAATCCGGTGTATCTCCAAGCGAGAAAACAATTGGTTTGGACAGATTAATGGTTTAGAGGACATTCAGGTATTCGCAGAATATCCTTCTTCAAAACACAATTTTGCCATTGTTCCGGGAATGGAATATATGGGTACCATTTACTATATCAATCCAGAAGAGCGATCCTTGAAAGCGAGGGTATTCCAAGCGCTTTCTTTTGAACAGCTTACTGAAGAAAATAATAGAATAGAGAGCGATGACATAGAAAATAATGAGATGCAAAGGGAAAAAGAGGATTCAGAAGAGGAAGTGACAGAGGAAGAGGAGGTATAGACGTGCAGAGTACAGGAGAAAACAGAGCGGCAAGGGATATTGTTGCCAGTATGGGCGAAAAAGTATTGTTCGCGTATCTTCCGGAGATGGAGATTAGTGTACCGGAATCAGATCGCCGGAACTCATTGGACAAGATTGCCTGCTATTATCATACAGAACAATTTGCATTGTCTGATTTATATATTGGGTATGCCGTATCCCTTTATCGGTATACCATACCGAAAGTAGTAGCAGCGACCGTAAAAGTTTTGGGGAATTATTGGCCACAGAAAAATGTGCCAAAGAATATTGACCGGGATGCACTTTTGAGCCGTATAAAAAAGATGTGTGGCATGGGAATGTTGCGCAGATTTGTATATCAGTTAAATGGAAACAACATTGTGCTTTATTCCACGACGCCGGAATTTTCAAAAGTCATTTATCAAGCCCTCAAAATGAATACAGATGCACGACCAGAGAAAGATATGATACCACCCATTGAGATTTTGGAACGTGCGGCAGCTTCTCTGGTCAGTTCAGAATTAATGGGAAGTCCTCATTTAAAAGCGTTTGATTTTATGCCGGATTTTCGGGACAGCGAAGGAAGGCTTACTTTCAATGCTAAGCTGACACATGAGATAAACGGACAGAATTATATAACCATCATAGAGCCTATCTTTTCCCGGGTGGATTACAAACGGTTTACAAAAGAAGAGTGGGAAAGATTTCTTTTGCGGAAGATACGTGCATTGCGTACCTATATGGAACAACTACAAGAAAAGGGAACGGTAAAAGTACAACTTATTGTGGTATGTGAAGATATGGAGGATTTCCGGAATGCAAGTGCTCGCATTTGCACGTTTTTTCCAGAATACATGATGGAACAGATCTATTACACTGCAGAAGGTTCTCTAAAAAGTGCAGATTATGATATCAGGCAGAGCCTTGTTCGGGTAACAACAGTAAAGCCGGCAGGAGATGAAGGGATGAAAGTACCTGCAAGCGTATCTTCTCAGTTGGCGTATGAGTTTTTCTGATTATGATGAAGAAAAAAGAGAAGATTGTGATTGCTGGAATTTTGTTTTTGGTTGTTCTGGAGATTTTAAAATATGGAATTGCAATGAAAGTGATAGTAGGTGGATTTTTAGTGTATCAAGTGTATAAATTTCTGAAAAATAGAAATTAAATATTTCTATTTTTGAACTGTCCCGTCAAGTAGATAACTGAAAAATATAAAATTTTTTCTGCCAGTAGGTCTGCTGGCAGTTTTTGCGTTATGGGAAAGTTCGATTTCATTGAACTCTTGAATAAAAATAGCCCATATAAAGATAAAGGGCATGAAAATGAGATAACACTGTTTTAGAAGATATAAAGTATTCGACATCAGCTTCATCATCAAATAAGTTATATTTATTTAATGAATAATCCATATCTAGAAGTTCATCCTCACTTGTGTTGCGAATGTTGTTGGATGTTATTCCTTCTGATGGATGCTCCATACATTTTTCGCCACCGTAGTGGTCAATTCTGGAAGTGGCATTGACAGAGCATCTAAGATAACGACGGATATATTTGATTATGTTTTTTGTATCACAGTTATTAGGTTTCGCATAGACATAGAAACAGTGTCTGTGTTTAGAGTAGCATTCCAATTTTACTTTTTTAAAAGAGGCATCTAACTTGTATTCAAATTTATTAAGCAACGCACTGCAAAAAAGCATTACATAGATAAGTGTAGTTGAATGACACAAGTTTTAAATTTGATTTTTATTCTTAAAATTATTACATGAATACTCGATTTATTGACATATAAATTTTAACAGTATGTAACTCTGTTATACTCTAATTATAAATTTAAGATATGGTTTTTAAATTATTATCAATAATAAGCTCTCAAAATTTGAATGACTATATTCAACATAGATTAATGCCTCTGTTATGAAGAACAGGGGATTTGGGTAGTGTTTACGTGAAATTTCAAGAATAAAGTATTTTTATTCCGAACGACTTGTGCAGTTTATAGTTAAGAAGAAATTGCTTTTAACCGAAAATATGTATTGATTCAAAATAGTGCGGTGTCAATATAATTACCAAAGGTTTTAGTGGAAAAGAGAGTGGTTTTTTAAAAATCTAAAAAGAAAGGTGTAAATATGGAAGAAATTTTAAAAAAAGCATTGACAATCGAAGAAAAAAGTAAAGGATTTATAACTGGAAATAAAATCAATTACACCTACTTAACAGAGTGGAGAAACGTAAGGACATTATTAAGTGATCATTATTTTAATATTATGTTAGACGAGATGCAATTATCAAAAGAGGAATTTGCATATTCTTTGCAACCTTATGAAAGTATCATTGCCCCGGAAGGGCAGGAATGGTACGAAGAATTTTTGAAAATTATCAACAAGTTTGATTACGAAAACTTAGATTATGAATCGGGAGTTTATCTATTAACCTTACCATTTTGCAAATATTTATATAATGAGATAAAAATGGTATTAAATAATATAAAAAATATTCAGGTAGAAGAAAATGTTATTGATAAAATCCTTGGGCATCATAATATTGAAATGTTTAATATAATCGGGAAAATAATGGCTTTAAAATTAAGCCAATATAAACAATTATATAAGTTTCGGAGCAAGGATGAAAAAGAACGTTTTATAGAGTTTTTAAAAGCTACTTTGAATTGTAAAGAGAATTTTATTGATTTATTCAAAGAATATCCAGTTGTAGCCAGGATAGCAACTATCAGAACACTGTATTTAAAAAAGAATTACTGTCAATTATTAAAGAATATTGATAAGGATTTTCTAGAAATAAAAGAATTTTTGGGAGAAAACAAATTAGTTCTTACAGATATAGAAATTGGTGCTGGCGATTCTCATGAACAAGGAAAATCAGTTTCCATATTATGTTTTGGAACTAAGAAATTGGTGTACAAACCTAAAAATCTGAAAATCTGTAAAGCAATCGAAGAATTTATATCATGGTGTATAAGTAGTGCAGATTTATTACCTCTTAGATTTCCAAAAGGAATATATAAAGAAGAGTATACATATAATGAATTTATTTCTCCTCAATATTGTAAAACCAATGAAGAAATTGAAAAATATTATGTTCGATTTGGATATCTAATCGCTATTTGTTACATTCTTAATTTGAACGATATTCATTTAGAGAACCTTATAGCAGATGGAGAATATCCAATTATTGTAGATATTGAAACTGTTTTTCAAATTTCACAAGAAATGGAAATTCAAACACTATATGCTGATTTAATAAAGAAATTAGAAGTAGAATCAGTATCAAATTCTTTATTACTTCCTAAAAAAATGAATATGGGGATTAAAGACTTAATTGATTTAAGTGCATTGGCAGGAAAAGAAGTTAAGCTTTCTCAAAAGTTTCTTACCCCTTCCGGAATAAATACAGATAAGTTTCGGTTTGAAAAAGTGCCAGGATATTTTCTGGGGGGAAATAATATACCTAGAAGAAATGAAACGGAAGAGGTTGATGCTCAAAATTATTATCTTAAGATAGTTGAAGGATTTGATGAATTTATTGCATTTGTTATGGAGAATAAAGAACAATGCATAAAAAAGTTGTCTATATTTCAAGGCAAAAAAATTCGTTGCTTAGTAAAAGGAACTGAAAAGTATGCATCAATGTTAAGATATGCGGATCATCCTAATTATAATAGTGAAATGAAATATAGAGAAAGATTGATGATGAATGTATGGGCTTATCCGTATTTAGATAAGCGTATTATAAAAAGTGAGGTTAGAGATTTATTATTTAATGACATCCCAATTTTCTATTCTTATACGGATTCAAAAGATATAATAGATAGCCAAGGATATGTTTATAAAGATTATTATAAAGTATCTGGCCTGGAACTAGTTATAAAAAAAATTAGAAAATTATCAAAGACGGTAGTTGATATGCAGCGAACGATAATCTGTCAAAATTTAGGAATATCTGATTTGAATCTCAATCGGAAAATTATGAGAAGGGAGATTGTATTTAAAACACAAAAATTTAGTTATATTAAGGAAGCTGAAAAAGTTGCTAAGAGGATAATTGATGAGTCTTTTGTAAAAAAAAGTAAACGTTCGTTTATCAATGTAGATTGTGATAATGAAAAACATTGGGAATTGACTCCATGTGATGAAGGACTTTACGGTGGTTTAAGTGGAATTGCTGTCTTTTTTCTTGAATTATATATTAGTACCAATATCGAAGATTATTATATGTACTATAAGGAAATTATTTCAACTGCAATTGAACAAACAAAGAATACAGGATTTAGAAGTGCTTTTACAGAATGGCTTTCGCCGGTTTATCCATTGCTTTTGGAATACCGATATTTGAAAAAAATTGAGGATAGAGATTTTTTAAATTTTACTATAGAAAAACTAAAAAGCTTAACTATTACAGATATTCATGTGCTTGAAGGAACCGATTATATATCAGGCATGTCAGGAGTATTGAGATTACTGACTTGTATGCAAAAGGTTTTGGGTGAAAAGGAAATACCTAATCAATTAATACAAAATTTTTATCTTGAAATATTACATAGAATTCAGTCAGAACAAGAAAAAACTATTAAAAATGTGGGAATAGCACATGGAATTAGTGGAGTGATGCTTGCAATAGCATCTACGCATATGGCAGAACCTCAATTAATTAAAGAATATTTAGCAATAGAATGTAAGTTAAAGGTTGCAAAAAAGGATATTTATAAGTGGTGTTGGGGATTACCAGGAATGATACAAAGTAGGATTGAATTGCTAAAAATAAATGAAGAATATGTGGATATTAATCAGCTAAATATGCTTATTGAAATGTTTGAAAAGTCCTTAACATTTATGGTGTCTGAAGATAGTTTATGCCATGGCAATGGAAGTATAATTACTACTTTGAAGATGCTTTATTTATATACAAAAGAAAAAAAGTGGTTTGATAATTTGCAATTATGGATAACTAATATATATGTAAATTCTTTGCTAAATGGTTTTGAAATTCCAAAGATGAATGATATTTATACAAAAGGTATTTTTGATGGAATAAGCGGTATTGGATGGTTATATCTTTATGCCAATTCAGATTTGGACAACTTATTATTGCTAGAAATTAAATGATGGATAGTGCACGTCCATGTTTAATTTACTAAATATACAAGGAGGTAAAATATATGAGTGAAATCAATACAAAAGAAATTGTAGGTGAAACCTTTGAGGACATGAGTATTGCAGAAATGGCACTGGTACAAGGTTCAGGTGATGTTGAGCCAGAAACCCTTGTATCTATAAGTCAAGCATTATCGGCAGCAGCGGTTACATGGTCATTTGGCATAAGTGTGGCAAAAACAATTAAAGGAAAATGTTAGTATTTCAAATTTAGGATTAAGGAGGGGATATTATGCCAGAAATTAATATGGAAAAAGTAGTTGGAGAAAAATTTGAAGACATGAGTATTGCAGAAATGATGTTAGTACAGGGCTCAGGGGATGTTAATGGAGAAATTACTACTTCTCCTGCGTGTGTTGCAGTTTCTAAAGTTGTTTCCAAAGTTTCAGCAGCTGCAACAAAATCTTCAAGACCATGTGCTCAAGCGGCTAGTGGAATTCTTAGTTTTTCAGCAGCAAGTGCTGTTTCAGCAGTTAAGTGTTAACTATTTTTGGAATTAGGGGAGGAGATCTCCTCTAATTCTTTTAAAGAAAAATAATTGTTAAGATATAGTATTATTTAAGGTAAAGAGTGAAAATGATAGTAGCGGGTATCTATTCTCCTTAATCGTATCACAAACAAGCCATCTTTCGGTGGCCGCTTTAAAAATTGAATATTGCGTATGTTAAGGTTATGCAGTTGCTGATTTAATCTTAAAATCTTGATTCCTTACCATGATAAGTGCTGTTTCATCGTGATTTCACGCGCCACAGTCATTAGATTTGATTTCCGGTAATTTGCATTATAGTTTTCACCGCTCTTAAGCATATGATATAATGCAGTCAGAAGCATTCTTGTGACCGTGACACTTTTTGAGACGGATAACGATTACATATTTCGGGATGCTTAGAGCTTTTTACGACAGCGTTAGCGTACTGTACTAAAAGTGGTTTGATATAGCATCCAGTCTTGGAAACCTGGACAGATTTTTCTTCCCTACACTTTCATGATTATTTGGTGTAAGACCAGCTCATGAGCATAAGTGTTTAGCCGAAAGAAAAGCCTCAATGTTGGTACCGATTTCAGAAATAACAATGGCAGTGAAAATACTGCTGATGCCAGGAGCGGTTTGGAGAATGGCAAGTTCCTGCTGATATGGATCGGCGAGTGCAAGAATGAGTTCTTCAAGCTCTGCTTTTCAGGATTCGAGGTTTTCATAATGAGTTTTGATTACCTTAAGTTTACCAGCCTGTTCCAAAGTGATATAGCTATCAATGGCGTCATGTGGTTCGGGGAGTTTTTTTCAAACTTTTATAAACAAGAGGTTCAAGGTCAAAAGAAGTATCTGTGGGATTTTCTAAAAGTTAATCTAGTATCGCTTGAGCAGATTTGCCGAAGGTGTCAGAGACAATGTTTCCCAATGGGATATTGGAAATTGTTAGACAGTTCTGTAAACGATTCTTTTCGCTTGATTTGAAGCAGGTCAGTTTGAAATGGTAACGCATAAGGTCACGGAGCTGGCGGATGTCAGCAGGTGGCATAAAGCTTCCAGCAACAAGATCATGCTTAAACAGATCAGCAATCTATTTGACATTTTTCTTGTCAGTTTTTCCATGAATAGCCCTAACATATTTGCGATGGGGAAGGATAATCGTACAATCATTTTCTAAAATGGGGTAAACAGGGATCCAGTATTTATCGGTCGATTCCATACAGACATCCTTGCAGTTTCTATCAAGAAGCTATTGTAACAAATCTTTTAGCCCTCTCGTGTAGGTTGAAAAACGGTGACTCTCATAAGTAGTTATGCCTTTCTTGTTGGTAGAAGCAATGTAGGTCATTACAAAAGTCTTGTATACATCAATGCCACAACAGATTTTGTAGACGATTTTAAAGCCATAGGGACTCCTTTCAGAACCGTGAGGTTCAAAGAATTATAGGGAGAGACGGCATTGACTGAACGGCTAAGCCATAAACGAGATTGTTTATACAAAGATAAGATTACGTGCTTAAAGCCACAGTTATTTGTGCTTGAAAAGGCGTACTATACATACAAAAATACGGTAATCCGGCAAGCCGGACGGTCCATTCACCTCCTCGTGATTTGTAGTATATCGGATTCCCTATAGAAACAATTATAAAGAAAAAATAAGCTCAGGAAAACATTTTCATAACGTTTTGTGCCTGAGCGAAGCGAAAGGAATGGATATAAAGATGAAGAAAGTATTTTGTCTTGTAGGAAGTAGACGAAAAAATGGAAATACGGCATATTTTATAAAGAATATTTGTGATAAATTAAGTCCTCAAAATTTTGAAATTGAATGGGGATTTCCTCAAGATTTTCGAATTGATTCATGTATGGGATGCAATAGATGTTTTGCTGAAACGAAATGTATTTATGATGATGATATAAACTTGTTGCAAAGGAAAACTTTAGAGTCAGATATATTAATCATTGCTTCTCCAGTGTATCTTCACTATATGACAGGCGATTTAAAATTGATACTTGATAGATTTGCTTGGTGGGCACATACATTACGTTTGCAGGGAAAACCGGTAGTGGTGTTAAGTACATGTTCCACAAATGGAACTAAAACAGTTATTGAACCTTTAAGTAATCTTATTACATATATGGGGGGAAATGTTATAGCAACTGCAAATGCAGCTGAGATACCCAATCAAATAAATAATAAAGAGTGGATGGAAAAAGTTACTAATGAGATTTCAGAACGAATAAAATATCATTCTAACAAATTACCACAATCAAATCCATACATTGAAAAAGTGTTTGCAATTACTAAGCCTATAATGGAACAACAATTAATACTTGGAGATGAATATAAAGAAGGGCAGTATTGGAAAGAGACAGGGATGATACAATATAAAACTTTTCAGGAATATTTAGAAGCTATACAGAAAAAAGGAGTAGATATGGGAAATTAGTGTTTGTAAGATTACTTTTTGTGTTGGAAAATATTAAAAGGTGAGTTTTGAAATGAAAAGTTCAAGGCATGGATACATATTTTGAAATAAAAGAATAGATTGATTATGAGAAAGCGGTTTAAACTGTAATATCAATATATCATTACTACAAATATTAATAGGAGAAGAAAGAGAATATGAGAGTGCGTTTTCAGCAACAGAGCGAGCATTCGGAATGTGGTTTGGCATGTGTTACTATGCTGATAGATTATTTTGTAAAAAGAATTAATTTGTCAAGTTTAAGGAAAAGATATGGGGTTCCAAATGGTGGATATAATTTAGAACAAATGCATACAATTCTTGAAGAATATGGATTAGTTTCTAAGGCGGCAAAAATAGATGTTGAATTAATACACGATTTACCGCTACCATTTATTTGCTATTGGAAGGATAAGCATTTTATTATTATAGAGAAAATAACAAAAAACAGTATTTTAATTATTGATCCTGCTAGTGGAAAACAAAAAATCTCATATGAAATATTTAAGGAGAATTTTTCGCAAATAGCGTTATATATTACTAATGGAAGTAGGAGAAAATTGGAATTGCCGAAAATAAATCCTATATTAAAAAGCATACTAGTAAATAATAAGAAGGTTTTATTAAAAACATTTCTTATTACTTTAGCTATGCAATGTATTAGTGTTGTGGTTCCTTATATCATACAATTAATAATTGATGAAAATAAAGTGATTTTTTCGTATGGTATTATGCCATTAGTATTGTTAGTTTTAGTTATTTGGGCATCTTATTATCTAGTAAGTATGATTAAAACTAGAATAACGGTTAATTTTCAAACAGCATTTGACGAGGATTTTTTAAGTAAAACAATTAAACAACTACTTGATTTACCATATTCATATTTTGTTAATAGGAGCAAAGGTGAACTTGTATATCGTATAAACTCGAATACATATATTCGAGAAGTATTGTTAGAGCAAATTAGTGGATTAATAATAAATATTATGTTCTTTTTTCTATATCTGGTAGTAATGTTTTTATATAGTAAAAGTTTATGTATAGTAACACTTTCAATAGCATTTGTTTTATGTTTATTTTCATATATCAGTTCGAGAATTAATCAAAAAATTTCACAAAATGAAATGATAGTTTTGACTAAATCTCAAAATATGATTAATGAATTAGTAAATAATATCTTTACGATAAAGTCAACAAATGCTCAAGCTTGTTTATATAACAAATGGAAAAAAAATTTTGATGAACAGATTTTTTTAGAGAAAAAAAGAGCTAAATACATGTCTGTCATTGCAAATATTCCATTTTCTTTAGAAGTATTTTATCCGTTAATAGTTTTTATACTTGGATATTTTTTAATAATGCAACAAAAAATGACTTTGGGTTCAGTTATAGCTTTCAGTTCAATTGGAGTTTCTTTTTTGTCACCAATGTTATCTATAATGAATTCGTATGGACAATTATTGATGCTTAAAATATATATTGATAGGCTATTGGATATTTTGGAAACACCGACTGAACTTATTATAACAGGGAGAGAGAATGTATCAAATTATCAAGGTAGGATAACGATGAAAAATATTTCCTATCGTTATAGTTATTTTTCGGATAAAGTATTAAATAATGTTTCTTTAGACATTAGACCCAATGAAAAGATTGCAATTGTCGGCGAAACAGGTTCTGGAAAATCAACGTTGTTAAAAATAGCGTCGACCCTTTATCAAGCAACTGAAGGGGAGATATTTTTTGATGGCAATAATCTAGAGAAACTTAATATTCAAAGATTTAGAGAAGATATTGGCGTTGTGTTACAAGAAAATGTATTATTTAGCGGAACAATTAGAGAAAATATTTCAATGGGGAGATCATATTCAACTAAAGAAATATGGAAATGTATTAAAGAAACTGGCTTAAAAGAGTTGGTGGAAAGTTTCCCATTAGGCCTAGAAACTAATATTTCAGAAAGCGGTCAAAATTTATCGGGAGGACAACGACAAAAAATATCAATAGCGAGAGCAATTATATCTAATCCCAAAGTTCTTTTTTTGGATGAACCAACTAGTGCTCTAGATAATGAATCAGAAAAAAACATCATGGAATGCTTACTAAATATGCATACTACTTTAGTTGTAGTTGCACATAGACTATCTATGATTGAGGAATTTGATAGAATAATAGTGATGAGACATGGAAGAATTATTGAATCAGGAACCCATGAAGAGCTCTTAAGTCAAAAAAAATACTATTATGAATTATACCATAAGAAGTAAAGAATTAAAAAACCCTTTACTTTATTATGTGAGGAGGAAAATATATGAAGAAAAAAACATATAAAAATTTCTTAGGTGTAGTTGCAATAATACTTGTATTGTATTTAGTTGTAACGGAAGTGTCAGCAAGTGAAAACGAAGGGAAAATGGATTTATTGCTAGATTCAACTGTAGATTTAGAACAAGTCAAAACAGAAATCTTGGAAATAAATCCAGATAGTGAAGTTATAATCATTCCTGAAATCTATTTAATTAGGATAGAAGGAGTTAATGAAAAAGAAAAAGCGAAGATTACGAATAATGATTATATACATAGATTTATTATTGAGCAAGGAACACTTCCCTCTTTTGAAGTGGATCAGTATGTGGCAAAAGATTTATCAGAAAGTAATAGCAATATACAAATTTATAATAATATTGATTTAAATAGAATGACTGAAATAGAATTTTTTGAGAAAATGGGATGGCATATTGACAAGGTAACAAATAATAGAGAGTCTTTGGAATTATCTCAGGGAGAAAACGTAAGTATTGCATTGATAGATAGCGGAATAGATACGACACATCCAGTTTTACAAGAACAAATAAACGTAGATAAAGGCAAATCATATGTTGAAGGGGATGCAGACGTAACAGATACAAATGGACACGGTACAATGGTTGCTGGTATATTAGCTCAGATTGTACCAAAAGCTCAGCTAGTACCCTATAGAGTAATTGGAGATAGTTCAGGGGAATCTCTTTGGACCATTGAAGCAATTATAGATGCTGCGGATGATGGAAATGAAGTTATTAATATGAGTTTAGGAACTTATAAAGCAACAAATGATACAAATGAAGCAATTATAATTGATGCTTTTCAAAGAGCAATAAATTATGCTAAATCCAAGGGGAAGATAGTGGTTGCATCAGCAGGTAATGAAGGGCGTGATTTAGATCAATATTATGAAGAGGATGGAATAATCCATTTGCCAGGATCTTTAGATGGTGTAATATCTGTCTCTGCTGAAAATAATAACAACCTACCATCGTATAGTAATTATGGCTCTGACATAACATTTACAGCACCTGGCGGGGATATGATATTTAATAATGACGGTATTCTTGATTTGAATCAATTAGTTTATTGTACATATCCAACGAGTATGAGCAATGGATTGGAAGCACTAGGCATTCCACAAGGATATACATTCTCATATGGTACTAGTTTATCAACTCCAGCAGTTTCAGCTGGATTGGCTAGTATAATATCTATTTATAAAGAAAACGCATTACCTATACAGTCGGATGAAATAGTAGCAGTATTAAAAGATAATTGTGTTGATTTGGGTGAATTTGGGTGTGATCGTTTTTTTGGTAATGGATTGATAGAAATAAATAATTCTTTATCCTCAATATTATACCGGAACAACTAGTAGAGGAGAGTGATTAATATACTGAAACTGTCTTAGTTTATAATATTATTTGAAGATTATTTTTTATTAAGATGGAAATGGTGATAAATGCTCTAAGTGACTTCTCAATCATGATTTTGTCATGCTTAGTGAAGCAATCACTTAGAGCATTTATGATTGCGTAAACGCCTATTTGGCGTTTACATGGTTGCAGGAGATACAGCTATGAGAAACGAAAAAATGTATACGGTAAACAGCTAGTACCGTGCTAGTTCTTTCAAATTTTGAGATAATTAACTCTAAAGAATCTTAAATTTTTTAGGGGGGGACTATCTCATGGATAAAATCACTCATGAAGTTCGCTGCGAACAGTGGACCCAGATTATCAATGAATGCCTTGCTAGTGGAATGAATAAAACAGCCTGGTTCAAAGCAAATAGAATCTCTGACAAATCTTTCTTTTACTGGCAGAGATTCCTGCGAAACGAATATTATATATCTCATCTACGAAAAATACCACTGACAGACAAGATGGATATTGGCTTGATACTTTGAAGGAGCATCAGGATGATACAGACCGCTCATTTATTGACGGCCTGCTGTGCCGGTAATAGGCCCTTATAGGGTCAAAGCAAGCCACTAGCTCCAACATCATAAACTTAAGAGAATCTGCTTTGAGATAGGCAGGTTCTTTTATTTATGATAGAATTTAGGCAGAGGTGTATATGAGGAATACCTATATTGAAAGAAGCCAAAAACTTTCTGAAAAACTGCCAGATCCTATTTTGGCAGAGCGGGCAAGAAAAATAAACAGCAATATTTTTTCAAGAAACAGAGAAATGCTTTTAAAGATATCCTACTATGCTGCCTTTCTAAAAAAACAGGATTTACTACTGCAAGAAAAATCGTATATAGTGAACTGATTTATGTTTAAAAGAGGGCGGCAGAATTTATGTTGCCGTCCTCTTGATTACCCGCTAACAAAAACAGGCGGGGCTGTCTACGGTGGGCGTAGTCCATTCACTTGCCGTTGACTGGCTCGGCTGTCTTTGCTATTCATTCGATAAGCAGAAATCTATCTATCTTTTTTCTTACTCTGTCTTAATGAAATAAATCCATCGTAACAGCCAGTGCAAGTATAATGTCATGTTCACCCAATGGGTTGACTATAATCGAATATACTAGATATGCTGTGCAAAATAACAATATCGCCAGCAGGATTTCATGTATAATTTTCTATTCTTAAACATTTTGTGTCCTCATTATAATCGCTTGTCAAAATAAATCGTTGCAACCAATTCAATTAAATTGCGTATTCCAATATAGAGTAAAGCAAAAATTGAAATTCGTTGGAGTGTAACTGTTGTTTGCATACTTATAAAAAATGGTAGGACAGCAATTAAAACTATCAAAAACGAATGTGCAAGATTTGCGGCATTACTCGCTTTTAATTGTATCAATTGCCAGCGTTCATCTCCTCTGTATTTCAATTGCCTCTTGGCTTTTGAAATATATAGCCAAAGAGTTATGCCTAATGCGATAATGAGAAAAACTAAGATAATTATTTGTTCATTCATGTTATTTGTCCTCCCTATGCTCAAAAACTTCATCAATAGAAACGCCAAAGACTTCTGCAATCTTAAAAGCCAACGCCAAAGACGGAGTATATTTATATTTTTCTATGGATATAACCGCCTGTCGGGAAATCCCAACCTTGTCTGCCAAATCTGCTTGTGTCCAATTTCTTTCGGCTCTTAAAACTTTAATCCTATTCCATATCAAAGTCATCTCTCCTTTCCAAAATGTAACTAAATGATTACATATATAGTGTAATATACTCATTACATTTTGTCAAGCGGGTAAATAGTAAGATGAGAATCCCATTTGTAACGCAAGACTCTCACTTTGTAAATGAAAGCCCTGTTTTGTAACCAAGGTTCTCGGTTCGTAAGCAAGATTCCCGGATTTTAATTTCCATTTCGATATGATATAATACGTTCAGCAATAAATTTGCGTACAACAATCAGAGATCAAATTCCTCTCGAAATTTTTGTATTCGGAGAATCCATCCCTGTTTTGAGTGGATAGAGTTGTTCTATTCTGGCGACACTTAGTAAATTTATCTGTTACTTTTTGAGAAGTTTAGGCTTTAAGATGATATTCTCGGCGCAACTGGTAAACATCCCGGTTTTTTAAACACATCTTCTCTGTAGTAAAAGCTGAACGTTTCGTATTGACTACGGTTGTTCAGCTTTTTTCGTTTATAAGAATTGATATGGTTTATCATCAGAAAAATATCTTACTGTGTTAGTTCATTGAAACTACTCCCTTTTGGCAGGATACGGCGTATTAATGCATGGTTGACTTTACAAACTCCCTTTTGAGAAGGAACACTTGGATCACAATAGAATACTTTTGTTCTGTTACATAGAATCGTGTCATGTTTTCAATCTCCTTAGTATTTAAAACTCACTTTCATTGTCTGTCAGTATAACCGGAAACAAGTGGCATCTTACCGCCGCAAAAAAAATTTGGGACAATATGAAGAACTTTTGAAAGACACTCCTCATGAGAAAAAACTCTGTACACTTACAGAAGAAGACCGATTCTGTCAGACTTGTGGTTCGCACCTTCTCTCTGTCGGAGAGTAATTCGTTCCTACAGAGATCGAATTCATACTGGCAAAAGTCCGAGTGATTGATTATTATCGTGAAACATTTGAATGCCGCAACTGTCGAAAAAATGACAGACCACTACATATGGAGAAATTTTCAAATGCCTGAGTCGATAATCCTATATTCCTATGCTTTTTCATCTACAGTAGCCCGCCCGGGTAATCCATCAAAAGTACGAACTTACAATACCTCTGTATCGTCAGGAAAAGGAATGGGCAGATCTGGGCGTAGAGCTGAGCCGAGTTACAATGTTTAACTGGATTCTTGTCAGTTACTGCGACTGGTTATCACTGATTGTAGAATTGCTGAAAAAAGAGACCAGTGCTGGTGTGAATAAACCGATAGAAACAGCGAAAGCGAATGGACTGAATCCAAGGAAATGTATCCAGTATATTTTGAGTGATATCCCTGGATCAGCCATTCGGCAATATTCTGAATTTCTTGAAGGGTACCTGCCTTGGAATCCTATTATTCAGAAGCTATGTCGCTAACTGCCATCTACTAAGACGATTAGTTGGTTGGCAGTTTTTCTATACACTTTTATATTTGACACTTACGATGGAAATAGAAACAATTAATAGAAAGTATCTTCTACTTTATTTTTGGGGAAATTACACGCATAGTCATATTAATTACATGAAACAAAAAATAACCTATTTTCAAATTATAATTAAGAAGAAAAAGGTGAATGAAAAAAAGAAAATATTTTTAGGATTATGTTATTGATAATTATACTTGTTATGCCGCTGACTGTTTTTTTGAGTGCAAGAGTAAGTAGTTTGTCAACATACGCAATGAAGAATTTCATGAGATAATTAATGAAATTTCGGATATTTGGAATGCAGAAATGATAATATTAATTGGAAACGGGAAAGCTGAATTATTTGCAACCGCACACGAAGATAAAGACACAACTAGCAATGAATCAGATGGATTCTCAAAAGAGGCACATAAGCAAATGGATTTACATAATAATAGAGTAGGGCGTAATATAGGTAGTAGTAATGCGAATTTATTTGAAGATGAAATGGAGGATGTTATATATAAAGAAATATATGCATCAAATACGGAATTTATATGGTTGCATGATTGATTTTAATAGGCAGTGCTTTCTGCACTTCCATTTTTCTGTAGCAATGTTCACAACTAATGAAAGTAATGTAATACCTGTATAATTAGTATCAATGAATGGAAATTATTGTAGCATATACTTATATGAATGGAGGAGTATGTGCAAAGTATGGAGAATCGAATAAGAGAGGTTCGGCTGAAAAGACATTTGATACAAGAAATTGTTGCTAATGAAATTGGCGTTACGCAACAAGCATTGAGTAAGTATGAGCATGATATTTCTATAATAAAAGTGGATGTTTTGATAAGGATAGCCCGGTATTTTAATGTCACTACAGATTACTTATTAGGTCTTTCAGAAGTAAAAAGAGATTTACAAGGACAAATGAGAGTAAATGAAGTTTTAAATGAATGCTATGAACTTGTAGAGGCTTATAAATGTATGGATCCGTTAGATCAGGAACTGTTATGGGAAATTATTCAATCCATAAAGAAAAATAGTATCAAACGAATGCAGAGGGAAGGGGACAAATGTTAAATATAGCAATTTGTGATGATGAAATATCGGTCACAGGGAAATTAGATATGCTTTTAGAAAAAATTGCCAAGAAAAACTTTATTGATATCGAGGTGGAAGTATATTTAGATGGAGCTGAGCTTGCAAAAGCAGTTGAAGAAGGGGAACGTTTTGATATAATTTACCTAGATATTGAAATGCAAAAGCAAGATGGAATTACATCTGCAAAAAGAATTAGAGAAGTAGATAAGAATGTATGTATTATATATGTAACCAGCCATGAAAACTATATGAAAGTATCTTTTGATGTACGACCTTTCCAGTTTTTGGTAAAGCCAGTTAGCCAAGAGGAACATGAAAGATGCTTTTTAAATGCATATAATGAAATCATCCGAGAGGATGAATATTTCCGCTATCGTTACCAAAGGATTAATTATAAAATTCCTATACGTAATATTTTATATTTTGAGAGTAACAGAAGAAAGGGTTCAATTGTTACATCAGATGAAGTATATAATATGTATGGAAAATTAAACGAAATTGAGTCGTCATTAAATAAATGTAAAATTTCATTCTTAAGAGTTCATCAATCATATTTAGTTAACTATAAGCATATCGAAGGTCAATCATATGATTTTGTTACTATGGATAATGGACAAAATATTTCTATTAGTGAAGATAGACGTAAAATGATTGCTGAGCAATATTGTATGATGGAGGATACATTCCATGTGGATGGATAAAGTAATTCTTCTGATAGAAATGTTTTTGGCATTATTTCCTGCAGGAATATTGGGTTTGTATTTGGACATATTTTTTTCCAAAAGTCCAAGGAAAATTCGTCTGTATTTATCATATATGTTATTTTTTATATGGCAATTTTTCATTGCTAAAATAAATTTATTACCGGGATATATGAATATTTCGATAACTGTGGTTTTAACAATTATAGTGGTAGTATGTTCAAGGACGGGGAAATTTTGGAATAAATGTGTAGTTGGGATTGCTTTTAATGCTATATGGATGCTGATGGAAACTTTATGTGCATCTATTTTTATGCTTTATTTTACAAATTATATGACGCCTCGCCTATTGGGATCATTTATTTCAAAATTGATGTTACTGATTGTGATTCTGCTTTTAAGAAAAGTCTTCACAGATGACGGAATTAAAGAGCTATCTACTGGATATAGTATAACTTTGATGCTTATTCCAATTGGAAGCATTTATATTATGAATAGCATTTTCACTTTGAGTAGCCATATTAATGCAGAGAAGGTAAGCCTTAACTCGTTCATTACGGTTGTAATTTTATTACTGATGAATATTTTGATATTTTATATGTATATGAAATTGGCGGACGAGTTACAGCTTAAAAGATGTAATTCGGTATATCAACAACAGTTGGAACTGTGTGAGCGACATCAAAATGAACGCGAGTTATCTATGCTACAGCTTCGTGATGCAAGACATAATATGAGAAATAGTTTGATTTCAATTCTTGCGTATGCGGAAGATAAGGATTATGATAAAATGGTTGCATTTGTGGAAGAAACTATGGAAGAAGGTGGACTAAATTCTTCTGCAGTTTCCCAAACAGGTAATATTGTGATAGATTCGTTGGTGAATTATTGGTTTACGGTAGCTGAAGGGAAAGAAATTACATTTAAGATGAATTTCCATATTCCTATGCAAATGTCATTTAGAGGTGCAGATTTGTGCTTAATATTGGGAAATTTATTAGAGAATGCAGTAGAGGCGGCAGAAAATGCAATATATGAAAAAAGAATTTTATTAAATCTGAAATATGATAAAGAAAATTTGTTTATATTCGTTGAAAACACTTATAATGGTAATCTCGTAAAAACTAAAAGTGGTAGATTAAAAACTACAAAACCAGATAGTATAAATCATGGAATTGGGTTAGAATCAGTTAACCGTATTGTAAAAAAACATAACGGTACTGTTATTATTGATGATGGGGAAGCATATATCTTCCGAATCAAAATTTTGCTTTATGCAGTAAAAAAATGACATAAACAGTCGATATCGTAACATAGATAAGAGTTAGATGTAGAGAATATGATAAACTAAGGAAAAGGGAATTTGTTAAAATTCTCTTTTTTTTAAGAGGAGGAAATGCATGAGCAAAGAAAAAAATGCAGCAATACTATTAATCAGTGATGATAAAAACATTTTTGATACAGTGCAAACACTTTTAAAAGATAAATGGGAAGTTAAGCAATATAAATTTTCTGAACTGGGAAAAGATGCTTTACAAGGAGACTTTATTGTAATTATAGATTTTGACAAAGAACGGATTGACAAAGAACAGTTAGGCGCTATTATTCAGATAAAGGGAAGTTTTGGGAATCTAATCCCTGTTCTTGCTATTTTGCCGGAAAAAAATCCTCAAGATATTTTTGAAGTTTTAAAGTTAGGTGCATTTGATTATATAACCCGCAGAGAATTAAATAGAAAATTAGAAATAAAAGTAAAAGAGATTATACGTTGGAAATGGTATGAAAATCGGAATCTGCAATAAAGAAATATCTAATCAGTCCAAGGAAAAATTACATGAATGGTCGATTTTGTTACACAAATCAAATAGTTTTTCGGAAGCATGATATACTGAAAAAAAACAAAAAGGAGATAGAAAAATGAATCAAAAAAAGATTAATAGTTCAAAAAAATTATCAGCAGAAATTTTGGCAGGAGCATCTTTAAAAATGAGTAAAATGGCAGCTAACAGTGCATGCTGCTATATTTACCATCAGCCAAAGATGCCGGCAGCATTGAAAAATATGAGAAAATTCTAAATGAAGAGAATTTCTAAAAAGCTGGCAGACTATATTTTAGAAGCTGGTGTGATTGCTCCGGAAACGTATGAAATATATCAGTATGGATTTCAGATAGGACTTGAAATGTTTATTTGCTTTTTTATGTCTATGTTATTTGCGATATATCTTCGGATGATTCCGGAGTTTTTCATAAGCATAGTTATTTTTATGGCACTAAGAACATATGCCGGCGGTATACATTTAAATGGTTTCTTCTCGTGTTTTTTCTGCTCAGTAGTGATTCAAACATCAGTTCTTATTGTATCAAAAGAAATTAAAATAGATGGTATCCTTGCAGTAAGTATTATTTTTTTGTGCGTATCAATCATTATGAGAAAAGCACCAATAGAAAATAAAAATCATATATTAGAGGATTGCGAAAAAATATATTATAAAGCATGTACAAAAAAAATTATGATTATTATAAGTGTAATTTCGATGATTTTGTTGGTGTTTAGAGAGAATAATTATTTAGTTGTAATTATGCTGACATTGAATGTGATCGCATTTTCTTTATATGCAGGAGAAATAAAAAATAAAATAGAAAGCCAAAAACATCATATCGATACTTAACTATATAGAGAGACTATTATTTCCATGAAGATTTTTTATAGATAGAACAAAGCATTTTACTTTATATAGAATAATTACTTTACCGATAAATAGATAGAAAATACTTAAAATGTAGGATGTAACAATTGCCATAAATCTAGAAAAATGATATATTGTATTTGTAATATAGATTTTTATTTATGGTATCTGCTATGAGTAGATAACAGTAGCTTAATTCCTGGTAACAGGTTATTGGCATGTAAGCCCTTCACAGTTTCGTGAAGGGCTATTTTAATATAAAAGGAGGGAAGAGAATAATCTATATTATAAGAATGGAAAATACAGTAGTAAGTAAACGCACCCGTTTGAGGTGCTTTTTTTATTTGCAAAAGTAAGGAGGAAATAGGTTGAAAAATCGAGTAGAGGAATTGCAAAAGGAACGATCGCTAATTCATGGTACGGAGAACCGCTATGGAATCTACCAGCTTTCAGATGGAAGAGGAAGTGAATACCGGTTCATGGGATTGGATTTTGTGAATAGTAGAGGACTACAAGTAAAGGGGAGCGATTACCAGTTTGTATATGGAAACAGATTATCCACAAATGAGACCCTTGATACATTGTTTTATCAATTTAATGTAGAGCATCCAAAAGATTTTCGTGGACATTCATTATCGGTGAGCGATGTAATCGTATTACGAAGAGATGGAACGATAGCAGCATATTATGTGAATGATGTAGGATTCCGACAGCTGCCGGAATTCATATTGGAAAGAGAAGACTATATTCAGAAAAATTTGTAAGCAGTATTTTGAGGTATTCAATATAACATTGGAATGTTGTTGGAATGGGAAAAGTGTATGCAAATGAGATGCAGGTGGGTAGATAAAAGATAGGTCATTTATAAAAGGAGGATTTATATGTATAACAAATTACGAAAGATGGGATACGAACCTATGAGTGAAAAGAGTAAAATGAGGTTCCGTTGTGATGGTTGTGGCGAATGTTGTAAAAATAGGGAAGATATTATATTGAACGCTTATGATATATTTCGGATTAGAAAAAAGCTGGATATTACACTAGAAGAATTGATTCAGAAGTATGCAGCAGTATATATTGGACCAACCAGTAAAATGCCATTGATCCGTCTCCTTCCAGTAGGAGAAGAGAAACGGTGTCCATTTCTTTTTTTAAACAAATGCATTGTTCATGAAGCAAAGCCGACAATTTGTGGATTGTTCCCATTGGGAAGGGCATATACTGAGAAAAAAGAAGTCCTGTATTTTTTACAGGATGTATCATGCGGGGAAAGAGATAATACACAAACGGTAGGCGAGTGGGTATCAGGTTTTTTGGGCGAAGAAGGAATTCAGTGCGGAAAATACTGGAATTACATGGTAATAAGACTTGGTAACTGGATCTATCAAAATGAGGATAAATGTACAGAAGAGTTTTATAATATTCTTTTTGTTCTGCTTTATGCAAATTATGATTTGCAACATAGTATTGAGCAACAGATGGAGATTGCATGTAAATGTATTGATAAATATATTGAGTTACTAGATGAACATGATGCAGGACAAGCTCTTGAACTGCTTTTTGAGGAGATGAGTGAAAAGGAAAGTAGCGTAGGGCAAAGTTAAGGAACTATCATATGAATAAGGTATTATTTATGGAAACGTAGGGATATGGATTTGGGGAACTGTTTGTGCCCCAAATCCATAATTACTATATAGTGAAAAGAAGGAGGAAGGATTTTGTGGACCAGGACATAATACGGGCAATTGAAGAAATAAGTGGATGCTATCCACGATGGGAAGTATGGTCCGACTTTATTAATCTTTGTGCAATATCCATTTCAAATTGTTGGAACCATGAACAGAAAGATTCTAGAGAGCAGGAATATCTTCGGATAATTCAGAAATACCAGAGAAACGAACAAGAGAAATTTAGCAAAATGTTTGCAATGGTTGTCAGTGGCATGGAGCGTAACCCCGAAAAGGATTTATTAGGGGAAATATATATGCAGCTGCGGATATCGGATAACCAGAAAGGGCAATTTTTTACACCCTATCCAATTTCAAAACTTATGGCAGAAATTACGATAGGGGAAAAAGAAGACATATCAGACTCTTTCCTGTTTAACGAACCTGCTTGTGGATCTGGGGTAAATGTGATAGCAGCGGCCAATACCATGAAAGAGCGTGGAATAGACTATCAGAGAAATGCGTATTTTATTGCTCAGGATATTGATTCTCTGGTAGCGAAAATGTGCTATATTCAAATGTCACTTATGGGATGTCCTGGTGTAGTGATTATAGGAGATACGCTTGTAGGAAACATCGAAGATATGGAGAAATGGTATACGCCGTTCCATTATATATTTGGAGTGGGTGTCCTATATCGGCATAAAATGAAACAAAGAGATATTCAGGTGCTTGAAAAAGAGAAGATATCTTCAGAAGAAGATGTGCCTGTTTATGTGCAACATACATACGAAAATGAGGAACTGGAATGGCTATTTCAAAGTGCAGGTGTAATTTAAAGGAGGAATACAGATGAAGAGAGCAATAGCGGTACAAGAAATTTTAAGGAGAGTACTCATTGTGGAAGATAATGATAATCTAGAGGAAGCATTAGCAGATGTCAGAAAGAGTTATAAAAAAGAAAGAATTGTGCTGGATGATTCCGATCTTATTTCAAATCCAATAACAGGAGAAAGTGTAGAAATATTCGAGGCGGACTGGATTGATTTAGAAGAAGTGCAGCACATGGAGTTATCAAATATATTATAAAACAAGTTCCCGGGTATGTAATTATATTCCGGGAACTCTTTCTAAGTAAAAATTAGATTGCTATGCAGATGTTAAAATGTTATAGTATGATATATACAAATAACATTTTAGTGCTGTTCCGCTTACGCGGAAATTTACAAACAAGGGGGTAATGGCATGTCAAATTTTATATTTGCAGATAAAAAGATGCAAGATATTTGGCAAGATTTTATTGCACATTTTAAAAGTGAATCCACAATTTTATCATATCAGACAGATATTTCAGAGTTTATAGATTATGTTGATAAAGGAATGGATCAGATAACTGCTAAAGATGTTGCATCTTATTATAGTTTTATGCAGCAAAAAGTGTCGGCCAAAATTCTGCAGCCCTCAACATTGGCGAAGAAGATGCGAGAATTGAATTCTTTTTCTTCATATCTATTTGATAATAGGGGATTATACGATATTGATGAAGAGTATAGAAATTACTTTGAGCCATATCTGAAACTTATTGAAAAAGTAAGTAAACAAGCAAATGCAATTCCTATTGAGGATATAGATGCAATATTTGTGGCAGCACAGCAAGATAGTATGGCGTATTGTATGCTTACACTTTTATATAGAATGGGACTTTCTACAACAGAAATAGGAGAGCTGCACAGAAATGATATTTCGCTATATGATAATGGTGCATATTTGTTTGTTCCCAGAAGACAGGATGCCTGTTTTATTCCAGAAGATGTCTATCACATTTTAGAGGATTATCTTTCAAAATCTGAGGAGAAAACTTACTTGTTTTATAACAAACGTGGGAATAAAATAAATAGTATGTATTTTAGCCGGTTAATGAAAAAGTACACTTCTTTAGCAGGGATTTCATCCTATAGTGCGGAAGCACTTAGAAATTCATGTGCTTATACGATGTTTGCGTATCATGCAAAACCAGAAGAGGTGGCTCAGGAGATGGGTGTTACAGAAACACAGATACGGAGATATAAAAATCTAAATTACATGAATACATCTTCCAGGGAAACAAGAAATCTTGTGAAAATCAAAGTAGAACCGCCAAGTTAGGGATTGGTGTATATAGGAAATTCAATTTGCCAGGTCTTTCAAAGTTTGATATAATAATGCTAACAAAAAGAGTGATTCGTTGTAGAAGAGAGGATTTTACGTGGAGCATACAAAAGCAGATATTATATTTAAAGATTTTTGGCGTATCAATGAACGGTTTGCGGATCTTTTTAATGTGGTTGTGTTTGGCGGGAAAGAGGTTATTAAGCCAGAAGCATTGCATGAAATGGATACTGATGTTTCTGGTGTCATTCAATTAAAAGACTATAAAGAAACATTATCCAGGACAAGAGATGTGATTAAAAAGACTGCTTATGGAGTGGAATTTGTTGTCCTTGGAATTGAGAGCCAACAGCATATCCATTATGCCATGCCGTTACGTCATATGGTATACGACGCAATGAGCTACCTGAAGGAGTATCAGGAGATTACACGCAAATACAAAAAAGATACAGAGAAAAAAACAGAGGATGAATTTTTATCAAAGATGAGGAAAGAAGATAGACTTCATCCTGTTATTACATTGACAGTATATTATGGAGAAAAGCAGTGGGACGGACCGTATTGCCTGAAAGATATGATTGTAGAAATGCCGGAAGAAATTGCTGCTATTTTCTCTGATTATAAAATGAACCTTTTGGAAGTACGAAATTCAGATCGATATGTGTTCAATAATACAGATGTTCAAAGCGTTTTTGAAATTACCAGAGACATCTTTGCTGGACATTTCGAGAAAATTCAGGAAAAGTATGGAAGTAAGGAGCTGGGTTCAGATTTATTAACAGTCATCGGTCAGATGACAGGCTCAAAGGAACTGGTTCGTATGAGTAGAAATATGGAGGTAAATAATATGTGCACAGCATTAGAGAAGTTAAAAGAAGAAGGAAAAATGGAAGGGAAAAAAGAAGTTATTCTTACCATGTTACAGAATGATTATCCAATTTCTGAAATTTGTAAACTTTTGAATATTTCTGAAGAAGAGGTGTTAGAAATAAGTGATAGAAAATAATATCGTTTTCTGGAAAGTGCATTACAAGGAGTGATCTTATGTCAGGATTAAGAGATGAAAGTGGATTATATAGATGACATGACAATAATATGTATAAAATAAAAAATCTACAGGTATTTCGGAAGTGTATTTTAACTGGCATAGCGGTTGTCACCAATTTAGCAAACGAGATATTTAATTTGTGTTGTTGAAGTTAAAATTATTAGATGAAGGTATTAATTCTGGAGTTGAGACTGTAAATTCTAATCAAACAGTGCACAAAAAGTTCTAATTCGTTTACAAGTAAAATATAAAAAGAGCATTTACAAATTAGCATAAAATGAATTACGAGGTATATTTATGAGAAATAATAGTTTTAAATTTGATAAATGTACAAATGAATTACTTAATAGATATAAACAAAATAAAGAAATAGAAATGTTTAATTTGGGCAGCTTTAATGAAGGAAATAATTACACTCTATATGTTTCTGATGAAGTGGAAGATAAAAAACGCTTGCATTTCTGTCAATGTCATTTGAGAAAAAAAGTCTTGAAATTGATGAATTTGGGGTTGTAAAATCTCAACGAAACAAAGGCATTGGGAAAGCTATTATTTTAAATATTCAGCAAAGTAAAGAGATAGACTGTATTCAGTTATATGCTCAAGACAATATTTCTAAAAAGTTTTGGGAGAAGTGTAATTTTCTTCCAGAAGATGATGGTTTAGGAACGGAATTGATGGTTTGGAGAAAAGAATAAAATAGTATATGTTATTAAAACGGATAATCAAAGTTTTTTAAGATTATTTCGTGGAGGATGATAGAATATGGCAGATTGTTACTATTTATTTAGATTGATTGTTTATTCATCATAATACGAAAACCTGTCAAGGATATGATTTTGCACTGCATGTAGCAAGTCCTTGACAGGATTTTTTATTATAATATTTCACATAGCAAGTAGATAAATAGAGGAACTTCTCACAGAGAACTCTTATCAATGTATCCCCTGAAAAAGTATGTTTATCTGTTTATTTATTATAATCAGAAAAGAATATATACCTCAACCCTGAGTGTATATTCGCCTGCTATAAATAGAGGACTGTAGGAAAGAGAGCTTCTTGTAGTATAGATGTCAGTCAGAGAAAATACTGGAATGGTTCGCAATCAGTTCATATATTGAATCTATTAAGAATCAAGAAGCATTTGCTTAGATGAAAAAGTGCATGACAATTAATTTTAAAGACTTGGAGTGGAACGGAAAATTGCAAAATTGTAAACTTGGATAAGATTGCACTGCTTGCCAGCTTGTGAACTTTATAAAAATACTTAAAAGATGTGATTCAGAGACATCATTAATAGATGCAGGAAGGATAAAATTATGAAAAGGTACAAACAAGAATTGGAAGAATTTATTAAATTTGTTGGTGAACCACCAGAGGTTATAGGGAAGGATATTTTTCTTACAATTATGGCGATGGTATATATTGGTTGTGGGATTTTTTGTTTTGCATTTCCTAATAATGTAATATTAGTTAAGATCGGATTGTCAGCTAATGGATGGAGGATTATTGCAGTAGCTGTGAGCTTTTTTGGAGGTTTATTAATGTTAATGGTAGAACTGTTTACACTTAATAAACGTTCTTGGAATAAAAAGAAGAAGAGAGAAGAAAAGCAATGTTGGTGGTGGCTGAAGATATTATTTATATTAATATTTCCGCTTCTCTTGTTGAAAAGACTAATAGCGTATATTCTGAGAGAAGCAAGGCAAGAAGTAATTGCAACATATATACCAGAAATTTTTCTTTCCTTGTTGACTTCGCTTATTTTGTTTGGCATAATAGGGCAATTTATTTTGAAGTATGGTATTATGATGGTTGAAAAAACGTTTTATGTAGATGTTACTGATGAGTTTATTGCACTGCTTATGGTTGTTATACTCGTTGCATCATTTTTCATGACATCTAAGGCAGTGGTTCACATTTCAATCAAATTATATATTAGGCAGTTGAAAAAGATAGAGTTAAAAAAGAAAAGTAAGAAAAATATTTCAGGCACTATGAAAAGAGAAGATATTAATAGGGAAATTTCTATAAAATATGAAGAACTTAAGAAAGAAGCAGATATTGAACTCAAGTATAGTGAATTATACTTTTTTGTAATTGTAAATGTTATTTTACTGAGCTTACATTTGAGTGATGATGATATATATACAAAAATGTTTATAAATGCATTTATGGGAGTGACTACATTAGCTGCATTATTTAGAGAAGCAAATTCGGCTAGATTAAAAGATAATTAGTATAAAACAGGAGAAACAAGAATACAACAGAAAATTCGCTCTTAAAGCCTTTGACTTTCTATTTCAGATACCCTATAATCATTATATAAAAGTTTCTTTTTTATAATCTATTTCATAGGGAATAGATAAAGACAGAATCCCTGGTAACAGGTTTTGATCTTTACACAGTGGGTTATGCAAAAAGAAACTCTGCATCTGACTGAAAATGTCAGGTGCTTTTTTTATGCAAAAATTTATAAAAGGAGGTAGTCGTATGACGACAGATTAAAATGGAACAAGAAATCAAGAAGTTTATGGAAAATCATCAAATGATAGGAAATAGCGATGCCTGTAATTATCATATGGCATTGGGATTTTATTATGCTTATTCCGCAGATGCTTACCGGCTGGCAGAGATGCTGGAAAATGGTGAGTTGTTTGATGAAATGGAAGTCAGTATTGTAATTATGAATCTGTATATAGCAGAAAATACGCTTCGCTATTTTCAAAAGAAGCTGGGACTTCCAACGGGCCGTTTTCGTACTTCGGAAACGATTTGCTTTAAAAAAGGAAAGCTGGAACTTGGGAAACTGACTGGTGATGTAGAGGACATTCTTGCAACTGCAAAACAATGGCTGCCGGAGCGAAGAAAAAAGTCAAACGAGATATATAGTCTGAGACAAATTTTTCTATATGAAGCAGCGTTGTGGATCTTTTACCTTGCCGGAAAGGAAATTAATTATTATTTTCTCGATCATACATATTGGGAAAATAGAATGGAAGTTATGAGTGAAAAGGAGAAAAAAGATGAAATTATCAGTAAGTAAACTATTGGATAATTTGAAGATGACGAAAGAGTTAGAAATATCTGAAATTAAGCAGGAATATCAAAAGCTCATGATGATTGCTCTTGGAGTTAAATCTGCAATGGATAAGGTATCACTAGAGGAGATTGCTGAGCTGATAGAGAACGCAGAGGGAATATTAGAAGATATAAATTCATCGAGTATACCAGTATTTAATTTGACTGACTACTCGTCGATACCTTCAGCAGCTAGAAGGGTTCTTTAATAGCAGAGGTGCGGAAATGATAGTACATATTACAATGGATAGTAAAAATTTTGAAGGGCAGTATTTCAATGCGGCACATGTGGAAGTCATTGATGATAGGGAGATACATTATAGCAAATATATCTCCATTGAAAATCTGCTAAAATTATTATCAAAGTCAAAGTATGAAGAAAAAAACAGAGAACATCATATTGGGACACTTCCACAATATTATTTTGATGGAATGATAAACAGGGATGATGATGAAAGACTGAGTGGTAAAATCGTACTTACCATACCAAAAAGGAAAGGAACCGTACAATTTGAAGAGACCTCTTATGAGATTTATTTCCCGGCATTTTTATTCTGTTTTTCACTTCGGAAAGGCAGGATTAACGATACGTATGTATTTGCATTAAAAGGAGAAAAATGGAATCGGAATAGTCGATTGTATAATTATCCGTTTGGAAATGTAAGTACATCGAGCCATAAAGTTTGTTGGGGAAGAAATCAATTACCAGTTATAGATAGCCTTCATCAGCTGGATATGGTGTGTTCTCTATTTTTTGATAGTTCGACAAATAATGATTATTATACAAAAGGTGTCTCAACGAAATGGAAACATGATAATCTTAGAGGCGTTTTGGAGCGTTTGAAAAAGAGGGATAGCTTCCCAGAACATATTTTGGTTCCGAGTCAATATAGTAACATAGGAACCTATTTAGATTCAGTTTTTAAATAAGCGGAGGAATGGTTTATGAACGATTTATTAGGTTTATTTGATCTTTTAGAAGAAGAAGAGAAAAGTGAGAAAAAGAAACCCAAAAAGAGTGCAAATAAAAAGCAAGGGAAAACATCCAAGAAAGAAAAAAAATATGCGTTGCCGATTTATTTGGGAGCCGGACATCTTCGGTACCTTTTTTCTGATGAAAATGAAAAAGAGTGGTCTGAGGATATGTTAAGAATAAAGCTAGGTGAGGTTTTTGGTGAATTACAGAGTTTATCTTACGAGATAGATGTAATAGAGGGAGAACTAAACCAAGATATTGTCAGTGAAGAAGTGAATACTTTTATTACCATATATATAAATTATACGGAACTGACAGAGATAGAGAAGGTGCAGTTTCCGGTGGAAATAAGATTGGGGGAAATTGTCATTCCTTTAAATAATGCAGAGAGTTTTGAAGAAATCCAAGAAATTCTTATATCAGAGTATCCGGAATACAAAGATTGTAAATTCCATTATCTTGAGAAAGAAAGGTATCTGTTGCCTTTTATGAAGGCAAATGCTCCACAGGGAAAAGTATATTCATTGCCTGTGACAGTTGGATATCTCAATTTGAAAGAAACGTATACAGAAGATATGTTCGCTGAGTTGGAAGATACTTCTGCTACAGAAGATAATATTAGGAAAATATTTTTAAAATCATACCCTGAATATAAAGATTGTGGATTTGCTTACCAGGAAGAAGGTAATCTTCTTTTTCCGATTTTATCAAAAAAAAGTAGTGAAAAACCAAATAAGATTTCACTTCCGGTTGTTGTACGTGCCGGCGGTTTCAAATTAAACATTGAGCCGAGTGATATAAAAGGACATTCATCTGCTACTTTGGAAGAAATACGGAAAGTGTTAGAAGAAATTTATCCGGAGTATTCTAAAGAGCGGACAGAAATGATATATGATGAGAAACATTTTATTATCCCTGTTCTTAAAAGTTCAAGGAAAGGGGTAGAAATCCAGGCAATAAAACCAGGTTGGAAGCATGAAATCTACACAGATCAATATGGTGATCGGTGGAGAAAAGAGACAACGCCTTTTGGTATTTTCTCAGTAAATTTATCACAAAAGGGAAGTACTCAGTTTGAATTTTTAATTCCTAAGATTCCATATTGCCTTTTAGAGAAAATAATAGAAATTTTTGAAGCTGAACCGCACAAAGAATGTGCGGTTCAAATTTTTTATAGTCCGGATACGAAACAATATGAATTACATATTCCAGAACAATATGTTACTGCTGCATCAGTTATGTTTTATAGAAATACAGAGAAAGAATTGGAAAAGATTTTGGTTATGGATATTCATAGTCATGGACAGTATCCTGCATTTTTTTCCAGGATTGATGATGGGGATGAAAAAGGGATACGTTTATATATGGTTATCGGAAACATGGATCAGAAGAATCACACGTATAAAATCAGAGCTGGTTTGGCAGGAATTTTTGGAGTTTTAGAGATGGATGAAATCTTTGAGAAAGAAGGGAAACTATGTATCAAATAATTGTAGTCGGTTGTGGAGGAATAGGTGGAAACTATGTGAAAGAATTAGGGCGATTCCTATATAAGAACAATCACATTAAGCGATGTAAAATCATAATTGTGGACGGTGATTTGGTTGAGGAAAGTAATATTTCAAGACAGCCTTTTCTTCCAGAAGATATTGGCCGCAATAAGGCGGAAGTTATGGCAGAAATTTTAACGAATACATTCCATATAGAATGCGGCTTTTATCCAGATTTTATTGACAATCATTTTCAGTTAAAAAGGATGGAAGAGGAAGACATGTGTACAGTATTAGTGGGAGCTGTTGACAACCATGTGTGCCGAAAAGTAATGCATAAATATTTTAAAGAAGCAAATACATTATATTATTTCGATGCAGCAAATGAGTATTCTGCAGGAGAAGTTGTTGTGGGAGCTAAGATATGTGGTAATGAAATCTATCCCGACCGGGTACACTATTTTCCGGAAATATTGGAAGACAATGCTGTGCCCAAAAGTGAGGAGAGCTGCCAAGCAGTTAATATTTTAGCACCTCAACATATTCTTACAAATCTTGTTGCAGCTAATCTTTTGTTGAAATGTACAATTGACATTTTGATAGAAGATTTCTGTAATGGCGGTGTTTATTATTTTGATGCATTTAAGGGGTATTCACAATTTAGGGAGAAAAATGTATGGTAACTTATAAGAATATGCAGATACCATTTATGCCTCAAAGCTTTTTTGATGAGACGAAGGTAACTGTGAAAAAAAATTATATTTATATTCAAATGATGGAACAATTTTTAAAGAAACTGTTCCCAGAAATAGAATTTGAATTTCCTCAATGTGCACGTTCATATTTTTATGAAGAAGATGCGGTAGGATTTACAAAATATTTATATGAATATCAAAAGCATCTTTGTAGCTATTGTGCATTACATACCTCTTTTGGAATTGAAAGCATAAAAGTTTTGGATACAGAAAAGAAATACGGCATAGGTGACATAACGGAAAAAGACTTATGTGGCAAGAAAAGACAACAAACCATAGATGTAATTAGCAAATCAGGAATCTTGGAAAATGATATTATAAAAAGTTTGTTTTTGCATTTGCCGGATCCAGTTCTTTATAGTTTAAAAAGGAATGCTTCTACGGCAGGAATATTTTATGTCTATAGTTATCGTGTAGCCGGGTACTTGCAGTATGTGTCTCAACATAAATCCCTGATACAACATAAATTTTCTGCTGAGCATAAGCAGATATTGCATCTGTTAAATTTCATTTCAAATGCAATGATGGCAGATACTTATTATACATATTACAGTACCAATTCAGCGGAAATATACATCGTAAGTGCTGTGTGTAATTGGTGCTCAAATAAGTATAGGTATAATTTTAACTTTTTTCTTGCATTGTTTATTTTGGAAAGATTGTTAGAAGATGCTTCTGATAATTTTTATTTTTAAAAGGGAGGTAATATTTTGAATTTTCAACAGATACAGTCTATTGACAGCCAGCCATTTAATTTAGACAAATTTTATGGAAACTACTATGGGATAGTAAATGTAATGCCCTCAAATATGATATTTGAGTATATTTTATCTTATCGTTATCTGGAAAAATTCTTAGAAGAATATCAAATTGATTTGATAAAAATAAGTCCTTTGGATGTTGACGTTGCAGACGTTGTTTTAAATCTGGCTGGGGAAGATCAAATATTAGAGTATTGGTGTAGTTTTGGTTATGAAAATGAGAACCTACTAATATCTACAGCAACTGCTTGTGGGTTTGAAGTACTTATGTTTCCTTCCGATGCAACACAATGGGAAGAGAACCTTACATTTTCCAGCGCAGAGGAAAATACAGCATACATTATAAAAAAGGCATATCAAGACATGATGGATTGGGGAAATATTGTTGAAGAATGTAAAGATATTATAGAACAATCATATTCTTATATGGAAGATGGAAATATTTATATTATGCGTCAAAACGATTTTGCAATATTTAAAATGATTTGTAAGAAACATGAATCTTTAGTTACGCAACATTTGGACGAAGAAAGGAAGGCAATTGAAAAGATTATATCTCAATTAGAGTATCCGTTGTGTTTCTATAATTCTCATTTATCAAGATTTGATGAATGCTATTTTTATATTTGCTTTGATACGGGATGTAATGGATATGAGGATCTAAATTTTATGGCACTAGATTGGAATTGGATTACAAGCTGCATTGTAGCAAAACTACTAATTGATGACTTTAAATTAAAATTAGAAAATGTGTTAAGCAGTAAAAGTGAGGAGGATTTACAGTGAATGTGCAGCAATTGGGAGATTTACTACAATGTAAAAAAAAGTATGAAATGAGTTGTGTGATTCAAAGTAAGGAAGTACAACAGGAACGAGTGTTTCGAAGTGCTTTGGATCAAATGCTTGTATCTGTTATTGAGAAAACAGTAAAAAAATCATGGCTTAAAGCTATTGAACAGATATTTGTTGTACAGCTTAAAGACGAATGGTTTGATTTAGCGTGGCAAAAGAAATTGATGATAAAGCGTTATATGGAGATAATCGAACGGTTACATGGCTGGTTAATTTCTTATGTGAATAGGGAGATACTGGCGGTCAATCGGGAGCTTTTTTTGCGGCTAGATGTCATATGTAATGGGGTTGAAGTGAAAGAAATTACATTGAAAGCGGACCTTGTTATCCAGATGGATGAGGAAACAGTATGGGGGATTTTTTTATGCCGGAAATTTCCTCAAGTATGTGGTTTGAATTCATGTAGTGTTGGGCAAAATGCATGGAAAACAGTAGAAATGTTAAGCTTCATATCTGCTTTGCAAAAAGAATACCCGAATAAAGTAATTAAAGTTTCTTATATTCAAGCTGTATCACGAAGTGATACAGCTGAATTTTTGTCCGAATTTGAAACCACACCAGGGGATAATATCATTACATTTACAAGTAAAGATTTGTTTGCAAAAGAGAAAAATCAAGCAATTGATTTATTAAGCCATATTTTGAAAACAAAGAAAGAAAATAGTTGTAATCAATGCAGATATTATAAAGAATTTTGCCAGTCAAAGAATTCTTATTCGATGATGCCACTAAAAAGAAAAGAACCTTATTTATTAAAAGAACCAACTATGAATCAAAAAATGGTTATAGAACAGATTAATTATGCCATGCGTGTCTGTGCAGGACCAGGTGCAGGGAAAACAGCAACACTTGTAGCTAGAATGGAGTATATGATCACGAAAGGAATTTCTCCTGGAAAAATTCTTGCCCTTACTTTTACTAGAAAAGCAGCGAAAGAAATAGAGGAAAGAATTCTACATGATGTTAAACCCAATATATCAACAATACATGCTCTTGCGTTTCAAATTATTCGACAACATGAATGTATTTTGGGGAAAAAGAACCTTATAAATCAAACGGATTGTCAAAAAATGTTACTGCAAATATTGAATTGTAGTCCAATTATTAAGAATGCAGATTATCAAAAACTTACAGGCAAACAAGGATTGCTTGCCTCGCTTTTGATGGATTTTTCTTTTATAGAAAAATTTGGTGTGGCAGCGTATGCAGAGCAGTTTCCTAAGAAGGATATAGCAACAATAGTGAAAATAAAGAAACTGTACGATCAGAAAGTTCAGGCCGGTGGTTATATCCGCTTTGATGAGCAAATTAGTTTGGCAGTTTGGCTATTAGAACGCTTTCCAGGTGTGCAAAAAAAGATACAAAATATGTATCAATACATATTGGTAGATGAAGCACAGGACATAGATGAAATGCAGGGAAGATTTATACAATTACTGGCTGGAAACGCTAATCCGAATATCGCAATCTTTGGCGATGCAGACCAGTCAGTATATGGTTTTCGAGGTGGCAGTAATAAATTTATGATGGAATTTCCACAATTATATCCAGAAGCAAAAGAAATTAGTTTAAACGACAATTTTCGTTCATCGAAAGAAATATTGGATATGGCAAACACTCTGATTAGCCACAATAAAACAAGAGTAGAGATGCAGATGATGTCTCACTTCAGTACGGGGAAAAAACCTATATTGTTGTCGGAGTTTCGTGTAAATCGTATTGGACGATTGTTACATGATTTATTGGAAGAAGGATATGCACAGGGAGATATTGCAATTATTGCCAGAACAAATAAGGAATTGATGGGCTTAGGCAAATTAATCGATGCGTATAACATGGAACATAGGGATAGCGAAGCGCTAAGATTTTTTAAACCTAAGTATTATCTGTATCAGGATACAACCTATCAGACAATATTGGATATTCTCTGTCTTCATCAAGGCATATTAACAGATGACTACGTATGGTATCGATTATTGTCCGAATTTGGCATATCTATTCAAAAAAAATATCCGGATAAGTGTATCTACGAAAGTTATTTGGAAGAACGTGCAATTTATCCATTTACAGGTGAAGAATCCGGAAGATATTTTTCAGTATCAGAAAAAGAATCAGAACTTTTAAAGGCTGTGGCTAAATTGTATAAGGCGAGTCGGTTATTTTCTTTGCCTGCTGCCACTGCCATTTCAAAGGTTTTTGAAATTTTATATGGTGAAAGATGCAATAGTGAGGTACAGGAGATATTGGAAACAATGATTCATGAGAGACATATCGTTACTGCAAAGGAATTGTGGGATTATATGACGGCTGTAAAATTTTTTGGTGATGAGACAAGAATTTATATGGAATCGGATAGTGTCAATGCTATACATTTGCTGACAGCACATGATTCAAAAGGGAAAGAATACAAAGCGGTTATTGTTTGTGCCGTTGACGATTTTGAACTTGATAATTTACAGGAAGACAGACGTTTACTTTATGTGGCGGTCACACGTGCGAAAGAACGTCTTTATTTAACAGAAGTTTGTAAAGGGAAAAGTATGTTTTTAAAAGAAATGAAACCACATATAGAGGTGAGAGGAGGTTTACGATATGCCTAAGTGGTTAGTTTATGGAACGGAACCATTCTTAATAGATAAATATAAGAAAGAACTTATCCGGGATATAGAAGCACCGGAATTTAACTATTTAGAAGCGAATGAATTTACGGAGCAAGTATCCAGCTTTTTGTGCCAGATTCCCATACTGGGTAATGAGAAGGTCCTTATATATCATGCAGAAACACTCAAGGAGTGCTCGGATCTTGTTGAATTTCTTTCAAAAAGAGGGAAAAAAGCAAAGGTTTATATTTTTGCTAAAACGGTAGATAAAAGAACAAAATTATATAAGCAGTTTTCAAAAGACGAGGTTAAGATATTCGATAAGGTTCGTATGGATGTTTTACAAAAGACGATACTTCAACATATTAAACATGCGGGATGTGAAATTACAGAAGATGCTTATCAACAATATCTACGACAAATCAATTACTATGCTGAAGAAACAAATTTGTATGATGTTCTATATTCTTTAGAACGTTTATGTTGTTCCAAATCTATAACGCTTGATGATGTAAAGAAACTGGTTGTCAATAATGAAAGTGAAAATGTATTTTCTTTGATTCAACTAATCATGAACCAGCAATATAATGAGATTTATCACCAAGCGGATCTTATTATGCAGGGGCAATCCAATAATGCTATTAATGTGTTGTCATTGCTTTTGCGGAACTACCGGTTGGCATATAAAATGCGAATATGCAATTGCTCTCTAAAAGATATTGGAGTGTATGGGAATAGCTATGTTCCCCAGTTATCCGCAGAAGTTTGTAGTAAATCTATGGATATCATTGATGATGCAATTCGAAAAATCAAAACAGGATATTATCAACAAGAAATTGCATTGAAAGTTGTCCTGGCAAAATTATGTGCTTTGAGCAGGAAGGGGTAAAGGTATGAGAAATACAATTCTGTCACTAACACAAAAGCATCTTGTTGGAAAAACAATAGGTGAATTTTATGATATGGTAGGAATGTTACTGAATGAAAAAAGAGAAGTAAAATATGACTGCCGAAAGATTTTAGTTTCTAACAATATAAAAGAGAGTATTTTCAATACATATCGAGAAAAGCTTCAGCAGCAATATGAATGTAATCCGTATCAGCTAAATGAACGAATTGCTGCAACTTGGATTATTGCTGGACCTAAAGTATCAGAGAAGCTTAAAGATTATGAAGTGGAAATATTACCAGGTTTTATATGTGTAGAGTAAATAAAGGTCAAACAAAGACATTGGAAAGTGTAATTTTAGGAAAATATATTTGGGGGATGGATAATCAAATTTATATTGATGGCCCCGATATGTTGCATGGGAAATTTCTCATACATGCTGCTAGACGGACTCGGATCTTCATAACTGGTTCAAGATATGTTGATCATTGCTTATACTGGGATACATGGAAAGAATATCCTGCCAAACCTAAATATTACATGACAGGTTCTGCAGTATTAACAGATATCGAACTAGACCAATGCCCGAAATGGAAAGAAAAAGCAATTAAAATCACAAAAGAACATTATGAAAAAAGCAGGGTTCATCAAAGTACATAAGGAAAGGAAGAAATATGAGCATAAAAAGGAAAGATACTGATTTAAAACAGGAGGAAATAGCGTATTCTTTAGAAGAGGGATATTTCTACATTCAAATATGTGAGAGTGGATATGACTATACAGTATATGACCCAAATTTTAGAGAGATAGATGGCGGTCAATTAGATACTTCTGATCTTACAATTACGCAGGCAGCAAAAGAGTTAATGGAAGAGTATTTTCCAAACGATAAGAGTAAAATCATGTCTGTAAATACATTATTTGAACTGGTAAATATAGTCTCCACCATTTAAAATACACCCTCTTATTTGTACCATAATACAGATAAGAGGGGACAGGAAATAAAAGAGTTTAGATTGTAACAGCTGCAGAGAACAAAACTAAATTAATAGAAAAATACCAGTAATTTTGTTATAATATTAGAAATACATTTACTCTGATATATGGAAAAGGAGTGTAGTGATTATGGAAAACATATTGCAAATATATCATGGTTCCCAGGACATTATTGATACCCCGGAGTATGGGAAAGGGAAATCAACAAATGATTATGGGAAAGGCTTTTATTGTACAGAAAATATAGAACTTGCAAAAGAATGGGCGTGTTCCAGAAATGAAGACGGGTATGCTAATGCATACGAGCTGGATATGGAAGGATTAGAAATACTTCAGTTGAATAGCCAACCTTATAATGTCTTACATTGGCTTGCAATATTGGCTGATAATAGGACATATTGGGAAAGAAATTCTATTTCTGAAAATGCAAAACGTTATCTCAGTGACAACTTTTTGATAGACATATCTGGATATGATGTAATTATAGGATATAGAGCAGACGATTCTTATTTTACATTTGCTAAAAATTTTGTGTCAAATGCAATATCCTTACAGCAGTTACAAAGAGCCATGAAACTGGGAGAATTGGGAGAACAGGTTGTATTGAAAAGCAGAAAAGCTTTTAATCACTTGAAATTTTTGGGAGCAGAAGTGGCACCATCTTCCGTTTATTATTACAAAAAAGTAGCAAGAGATGATGGGGCAAGAACAGAATATAGAAGACAAGCTAGAAATGGTCCAGATCAGAATGATATCTTGATGATTGATATTATGAGGGAGGGAATGAAGCATGACGATCCGCGCTTATTATGATGGTTACTTAGATGATGCACAGGACATATTGGGACAAATGATGGACTATGCGATAAATAACTGTAAAATGGATGGTGATGTATATTTCCGGATGTTTTTGGCGTCGGGGATAGCAGAGCAGTTTGAGCATGGTAATCCTAAGTATATTGCCGGTATGACTGGTGGAGAAATTGTGAAAGAAGTTGTATTGCAACAAAAAGGTGTTGAATTAAATCAAAAGGAAGAATATGATTTGGATAAATCACCGGCATATTGGTGTGGTTGGATTTTAGCATATTATCAATGGAGAACTTGTAGAAGTTTTAAAAGGATTCACCAATTTCTTTCCATAAAAGATATTTTATGTATGTATCCAACACATCATGAGGCAGATGAAGAGTATTCCGTGGATTCTTTTAATCAGATATACGAGAGAAAACATTCTCATACATATCTGAAAGAAATGATAGATACTTTAGGAATAACCATCGAAGAGTTATCAGAACGTACAGAAATATCAATGTCAGAGCTTAAAATGTTGGCGAATGATATTGAAAAAATGCGTTATGTAGATGCAACAAAGCTGTATATTCTTGCAACTGCATTAAGATGCTCTATGGATGAATTGATAGAGTTTTAGGAAATATAATGTGTTGTATCGGTACAAATCTTCAGTATTAGAAGAAATAGGAGTGTGAACTTAATTATGTTAAAAATTTATTTTGGAGATATGCCGGATGTAATATATAATACATCGGTATATTTTAAAAACAGATATAAAAAGGACTGGATTATTAGTCCAAAGTCAATCGCTATGATTCATGATATAGATTCTTCGGAAGTCTTAGGAAATGGGGCAATTGATAGTCCGGTTATGGGGATTATTTCTCCTACTAGTTTATCTGGTGGAGTTAAGGCATTGATTTTAATTGATAATATTCCGGAAATGGTTTTTAACGCTTCCAATTGTGGGGATAATTGTGCTGCATGGTTACTAAAACTTGGAAAGGAAAAGGATGTTACCATAAATTTAAGACATATTATGGATTTTGGAGATAATGATTGTGTTTATTGATGAGGGAAACCGATTTGTGAAATCCTTGGAATTTGCCGAAGCAATCAAAAAAACCAGTAATTATTATGTGATTGTAACCCGAGAAAATCTTGAAATGCTTCCAATCACTGTGGATGAAATCTATGGTATTAGAAGTTCTGGAAAGTATGGCGCTATGACACCCGTATATCATGAATTTTACCGAATTTAAGATTTATGATTTTGGGAAAAAGAAATCCTGACAGTCATAACAAAATATATCATTCTTATCACCTATAAAATAAGCCCTGCCATGCGACAGGGCTGAAATTTTCGAGCCGGATATTTATTAGACGCTTCCGGTGAGCGAACAATATTTTCGATGACAGAAGTCCTGTCTCTATAATTATTATATGATTGCAATGAAAATATGTCAATAAAAAGAAGTTCTTTAGAAAAGAGAAATAATGTGACACTTTCAACTATCGGACAAATACATGTTTTACCGATAGTTGATAGTATAATGTCCTTAAATTCCTTTAGAATATGAATATAGAAAGTACTTGTTCCTCTTACATTTTCTAAAAAGAGTCATGTAGTATTGCTATACTCAGAGACAGGTAGATCATCTAGGGTTGCATTTTCGTCCAAGAACAGTAAATTGGTGTATTTTTTTCTTATCATTCGGTGTTGAAAAAATACGAGCGATTGTATATGTTGTCCTATTTTTAGAGAAACACTATTGCATTGGATTACTCATTAGCCACTCCATTCGCATTACTCTCTATTTTACATCTATTAAATAGTCTTTCTTATTAACATTTTCTAATTCACATATTAACATATAATATTCAAAAAGAAAATTAGTGCATTGACTAAAATCAACGTCATTTGGAGCAACTAACAATGTTCTCATAAACGAATGATAATTTGAATGTAAAATTTTTTCAAGAATTCTCATGAGTTCTTCGGAAATATAGAATGAATAATATCTATATAATTTATCAATCTCATCTTCCGTTTTATAAATGCATTCTCTAATCCACTCTCTTACCGAAAAATAAACAAGATTTTCTCGAGTAGTTCTGGCAGCATCTAATACCTTAACATAATCTGAAAATCGTAATTTACACAGCACGTTAAATAATTCTTCCTCTGTATAAGCATCACTTTTATGATTCTCTAAATAAATCTTTGAAAGTGACGATATATTATCTCGCATATACCTTACAATTTGTTCCAATCGCATGGAAACATTTTTTCTTGCAACAGCCTCTTTCCTATTATTAGGAACATAAACTTGTGTCACATAAAACATGAAATTTATCATATAACCAACAGATAGTTGGAATAAAAAGTTAAACCATAGTTCTGCTCCTTTAAAAAGTTCAGGCCAATCCATCGTTAAAAAATATGATGAAATAACCACTATAGATATTATAAAAAAAGAAAAAATCAATTTGTTTTTTCTTATAAAAATGCACATATTCGCTTTTAAAAACTTTAACATTTGTAACATTCTTGTAGGATAATTAGACATTTAATTATCACACATTTCCTTTCTATTGATATCATGGTTCAATACCACTATAACATACTTATTTCAAACTCTTGAATAATCCGGCGTCCGTGTCCCTAATGGGATACGGACATTTGTTTAGACCGTCTTATCCCCGATATTCCTTATAATCTTCAAAGAGACATTGTTCTTTAGCTGGCATAATTATCACAAAACTTGGAGTATCCGACATGGATATCTGAATTAGCTTCACAATCAGCTTTGTATTCCTTCCATAAAAGTATTAGAGTAACACCAACTCTTTTCAATTCATTATGTACCTTATCATAATCAGGTGATTTATAGAGTTCTTTTAAATTTGTATATTTGTCAGGATAGAACATTCCGTAGACTTCATCCTCCGATAAGTGTTGGATATCGTTGTAACAGATTTGAAGTTCATCAGTAATATGAAACACATCGCTGACAGAGAATCTGGACATATTTCTCGTTGATGCAATACTGTTTCTAGACGTATGTGTATCTCGAAGTTCCAGGATCAATTTGACTTTGATTTTGCTTGCCATTGTTTGGTCTTCTTTATCATCTTATATTTGGGAGTACTTAACTCAAAATATAAGATAAATCCTAGTAGAATCATTGTCTCGGATTAGTGGTACGATTACTGCGGATTGATAAATTTAAAGTCATCCACATCCATTTTTTTAATCACCAGATGCTCATTCACCTTATCCACTAGTTCTTCAATATCCATCTTTCTCGCTACATCTATGACCCACATATAGCCTATTCCCGGATAATTCCGATCATTATACATACATTTTGTTAGTAATTCACTTTGTATAGAGTTTGCCATAAATTTAATTACTGAACGCACAGATTCCTTTTTGAATTGTTATGCTGGATACCCCTGTTTTTTGAATACTTTTTTGCGAATTCTCCAAAAACTTTATTCTGGTTTCCTGCAGTGTTACAGCCCCAAAGCACAATTTTAAGCCAATTCCAGGCTTTCTTCAGAGAAACTACCTGGTATAAATCTATGCAGATAGAATTCTACCATCATTTTCAGGCAGACAGACGAATTTATCCGTGAGTTGTTTCCTTCCGCTCGCTCGTTGCAAATCTCCTGCCCCTGTGACGCACCGTAACTGCCCGTGTTGCCCTTTTCCGGCTGGACTCGGAAAAAATGTACCATGAGACAGGTATATCGGCTCGTTGGCCAAAATGTGTGCAAGTTAAAGGCTGGGTGGCATAAAGCCACCCAAACGGGGACATTGTCCGGCAAAGCCGGACGAGTAAACTTTTACCATTTTTTATCATTCTAAAAATTCTACATTATATCATCTGCTTCTACTTAAAATTATCAAATTCTCCATAATCCAATTTTCTTATTACATCTGCTCTTGCAGCACTATCATTTTTTAAAAAAATTCTTTTTAACTCTATTTTTTCCATAATTTCATTTGTACTGTATGGATCAGTTATAAAACCTTTATTATACAAAATACCAGTTACAGCAGTACTTCTAATTGTTCTGTTATTGCTATTTATGTAAATCGTTGAAAGTATTTCATACAACTTTTTACATGGCTTACAGCCAGATAATTTTGCTACATAAGATATATTATCAGGGTCTTTATCTATATTTTGTTTTATAACATCCAAATATTTTTCGTTATTTGAAAATTCGTATAGCACACATGCAATGTTTACACTATTGCTGCTGGGAATTTTACTTTCTGTTAAAGCGTTGGTCAAAGCTTTTATCCCATCATACAATTGTAACTTTGGCAGAAACTGTGCTAATTCTATATCTTTGTTCTTATTAAACGTGTTCCAAATAAGATGTTCTACATCATCTCTTTCCTCTTCATATATTTCTTCCATGATTCTGGGATAGTATCCATCCATTTTTTTCAAACCAGTTGCATTTATTTGATCAATTAATAATTTATAAGCTTTACTATTTTCCATCAATTATCACCTCCTGTATACTATTTACCAATCCCTCCTCTAGTCGTTCATTCAAAATAGGTAATTCTGTATTTTTCCATACATTTCCATAGTATCCATCCGGATGAACATATGTAACTACTCCATTTGCTCCATTTGCATACTGGCTAGACAAAGCCTCCCATATTGGTTTTTGATCAAAAGCTGTTCCTGTACCCCATTCATTATACATTCCTTGCAATCCTCTCCAATTATCAAATACTTGACCTCCGGGGGTTTGTTCCATTAGAGTACCACCCATAGAGGTTGCATATCGCCCGGCACCCGTTTTATTTCCGCTCCAAAAAACTGCTCCATTATAAGAAGAGGATGTATCAAAATATGATGCCATTTTAGCATAATCTCCAGATTTCATAGCATTATATGCCTCTGATATTTGTGTATTATTTAATCCTGCCTTACTTGCTCTTTCCGAAAATTCAGAATAAAATTTTGCCTCATTATTCGCTATATACCTTGCGGCATCCTCTTGAGACATTCCATCTGCAAAATCAGAATATCCTTTAGTGCCATTCCCCTCCTCAAAGCCTTTTCTCTGCAAATCTATCAAGTCATCCACATCCACTTTTTTAATCACCAGATGCTCATTCACCTTATCTCCCAGTTCTTCAATATTCGTCTTTCTCGCTATATCTCCAATTTCCGATACCGAACTATTCGCTGGTTTTCCTGATAGAACTCCTTCTACCACATTGCTTCCCAACATTGCCAATATACGGCTGTCTGTACTTCGATAGATTGCATCATAAACTTTATCTTCTGCTATATTGCCAATCAATATCCTTCCACCATCTACGGCGATAGTTTTAAATTTCGCAACACCTGTTGCCCCTTTTAAAATGCCACTCATCGGCAATGCCATTGCTGAGATCATAGTACTGGCGTTTCCTATAGTATAATATAATTCTGGATTTCCTGCAAACAGTGTATCACGGATAGGATTTTCTGCCATTGTAAATCCATCCCCGGAAAAGCCAAGAGATATATTATTCATTCCTTCTGTTGCGTTCGATAATCCATATAAGGTAGATGTTCCTCCCACAACAGTTGCACTAAAAAACACAATAGGCGCAGCTGTTCCCGCAGTTGCTAAGATTAATGCTGTTCCCACTGTTGCGGATACGATGCCTGCAAGAAGCTGTTTTAATCCTTCCGCTTTCCTATCATCAGCAAGTTTATCATTCATTTTATCTTCAAACTTTTTCATTGCAGCTTCGTACTGATCTATGTTCTGATCTACAAAATCTCCACTTGCTTCATAGCCCATCTGTAGCCTTTGATATGCTGGCAGCATTGCAATAGAACCAGCCTGATAATTGGTTACTGATACAGCAGGACTTCCTGTTTTTGCTATCAAAATAGACCTTATAGACTCTATCATCGAGTCCATATTCTGTGTGTCGTTTTGATGCGTTTCCTCATAATCACCAATGTCACTGTTTAAAGTTTTAACACGACTTTCCATCAGCTGATAAGAAAGTACTAAAGATAAACCTGAAGGCTGTACAACTGAAACAATATCACTAACATTGGAAATAGCACTATTGATTTCTTCTCGTAAATTTTCAAAATCTTCCCGTCCCTTCTCCAATGCTTGCTGTTGTTCCTCCAATATTTCCTGTGGAATTTCAGCCTCATAAGAAGAATCAATTCCATAATATCCCTCTGCATATACTGAAAGTCGTACCTGAAACTCAGTTAATAGCTGCTGCAGTGATCTAATCACAGGAATATGTACTTCTTGTATATAATTTTGTATGCTTTTCCCGGTTTCCCCTTGGATACAGGGTGTTACTACAATCGTTTCTAATGCCTGATAAACGGACTCTAATTGTGTCCCCCATTCGCTTAACTGACTAATCATCTGATTTTGTACTTCCAACAACTCTTCGATTTTCACATGGTATCCCATAACACACCTCCTCCTTGGGTGCTTCTTTTCAAATTCTGTATTTTGCAATCGCTAAATGTCATGGTTTTATTAACGATTGTTCTGCATAAGTCATACAGGTACTGACATCTTGTAGTTTTCCCACATCTTCCTGCAATAAAGTTTTATAATTTCCAAACAATTCCGATAAAGTCTGATAGGTTTCTAAAAATGCTTCTAAAGTTTTCATATCCCCTGTAATTTCCGGCTGTTCTTTACTTTTTTTAATACCTTGGCTGGCTACAGATAACGCTGACACATTCGAATTATAAGTTAATTTATTTAATTCAATCATTGACAGTCCCCCTTACCTAATTAAGTAATGTTTCAATATAATTTCCCAAAGAGTTAATCTGACTTTTTAGCCAGCCAATCACTCCTTCTTGATCATAAATCTGATTTTCCAATCTTGTGATTTCATCCATAATCGCATCTACGGCTCGATCGGTTTCATCATAATATGTTTGATAACAAGATTTAAGCTGTTCCTCAGCAATTCCTTCATATTCTTCTTTATTAGATCCTTTCCAACTGCTACATGAAAGTTTTTGCGTAATGTCAAACTTCTCTGATTCTATATTGAGTTTATAAGTCTGCAGTTTCTGTTTTGCATCTTCTAAACGTTCAATTTTGTTTTCTAATCCCTGAATTTCATTTTGACACTCTGAAATCCTATAGTTTGCTTGATTAATTTCATATTTTGCAGATGAAATAGCAGCTTGATTTTTGTTTGTCATGAATCACACCTCCCTGTCCAGAAAACAAAAGTTTTATGACTCATTTTCTATTTTTAATAATCCATCCAAATGTTCTTTTAAACTTTTCTGCATTCTGAAATCATCTTCATCTTGAAACCCTTTTTGAATTACTTCTTCAATATCCTCGTGGTTTAGATATAGCACGTTTTCTCCAATCAAGCCTTCTGGATAAGTACAAGCAACATAATCAAAATATTTTTGCTCTCCCTTGAAAATTGCTACAACACCTCTTCCAATCAAAACGAGCTTTTTTACACTTCCTTTTACAAGAATTACAGAACCTAATGGTAAAAACTTTTCTTCTTTCATCAACTATTTTCCTCCTGCTTCCAAAGTCTTCATTGATTACATTTCGTGACTGCCTGTATCGTGCCTGTTTGGCACGATACATCTGATAATTGTAACTCACCTGCTACACTTTTGATTTCCTGTGCAATCTCTAAAACTATTTGACAATTATTTTTAATCTCCATAAAATTCTCCCTAATATTTTGGAACCCGCACTTTAACATAAGCTCCATTATGGAACAATAAACCATCTTTAAACTGTGGAAGTTCCTTGGCTGAATTAATCGGGAATATTGCTGTTGTTCCCTGATTTCCAAGAAGTAAACCTTCTGTTGTGTTTTTCGCAAATTTCGTCACTTCGTCAAATCCTTTCATCTTTCCGGAATGTGCAGTCAAAATGATACTGATACCAACACCTGCTGCCTCATTCAGAATAGGAGCCAAAGTTATCGCCTGTGTTTTGGTCAATTCCACAAAATTATCCCAATCGTCTACAATCAAGCTAAACGGCTGCAATTCCCGGCAGATTTCCTTTGGATTTAACGTCGGATCCATTTCTAATGATTCCTTGACTTTTTGATTTCTTTCTGTGATCTCTGCCTTGAGTGCATCTATGAGCAGCGGCACCATTGCCTGATTTTCTATATAAACAACTTCTTCTGATGTTTTATAGGAATAAAGTTCCATAGCTTTGGAATCTACCAGATAGATTTTTCCTTTTCCCAGCATCTGATCGAGAATGACCTTCAATACGTTTGTCTTACCTCTTGCTGCTTCACCAAGAATCGTAAATGGTGTATTTCCAAGCTGGAATCCGCAGGCACACACAGCTTCTTTTTCGAGCCCAACATAAATATCCTGCTCTGTATGAGGATATTCTTTCATATCTGCCAAAAACAAGTTTTCTGGAAGAACCGGAATTCTTGGAGCTTGTTCACCTGGATACAGAGCATCAATATTCTGTATCAATTCTTTAATTTTATCCTTATATTCCAATTCTGTTTTAAACTTGACCATGCTGTAAAGCTGCATTACACTTATCATATTGTCATATTTCAAAAGAGCTCGTCCTTTTGTTTCTGATTGTTTATAAGTGCTTCTTCCAACAATCAGATTTACATCTGACTCATCAAACAGATATCCCGCCACTTTGTTTTTAAAATTATTGTAGGTAGAATATTTCATACTATTGCTTCTGGTAGCAGTTGCAATCACAAAAATCCCAAGTCCATAACCATCACGGGAAATCTTTTGGAAAAATTCTTCAGCCTCATATCCAAGTTCTTTTACTACATCAAAATTGTCAATCACAAGAACAATTGCTTTCATTTTCTCTGCAGAAACCTGATTGTAAACTTCAAAATTCTGTACTACTTCATCTGCCAGTTTTTTCTTTCTCTCTCTGATTTCTTTCTGCAAAATCCCCATTAACTTCTGGAATCTTTCTGAGTCATCAAATACAATATAATCTGCCACATGAGAAAGTTTGTTTAATGGCATCAGACCACTGTTTCCGAAATCCAAAATATAAAAATTCAAATCCTGCACGCTATTCTGCATAGCCAAGGACAAAACCGCAGTTGTCAAAAAGACGGTTTTCCCATATCCTGCTGAAGCAATATACAGCAAATTCCCATCTTTGATAAAATCAACATCATATGGAATCTGTTCCTGTTTTTCCGGAATATCAATAAGTCCCATAGCAATTTTCATGTTCAATTCTTTTTGGGTTGCACGAATAAGTTCCTGTGGGCTTACAAGCTGTTCCGGTAGTGGTGGAAGCCAAGGTTTTTTCACCTCTTTTACATCTTGTGTTTCATAATACTCATGAATATAGCGTACTACTGCGTCCAACTGCGTTTTTACTACTTTGTTGTTTTCTTTCGTATCACTTAAATCTTGATTTACCAATTCCCCTTGTCCAATTTCATTGAGCACATAAACCCGGTCATCGACTTTTTCTTTCTGTTCCTCTTCATTATAAGCAGCTCCACTCCATGCAGATTGGAACAATTCATAGATTTCATTATTACCCACTTGCAGATAGGCACGTCCAGGCAGCGTAATGTTTGCTGCATCTGCCGTTTTTAAAATTTCTTTACTGTCTGCTTCGTTCTGTACTTTAAGTGCCAACTTAAATTTTGAGTTTGACCAAATCTGATCATCCACTACACCTGTAGGTTTCTGAGTTGCCAAAATCAAGTGTACGCCAAGACTTCTTCCAATACGGGCAGCAGATACCAGCTCTGACATGAATTCCGGCTGTTCCTTTTTTAATTCAGCAAATTCATCACTGATCAGGAATAAATGTGGAAGAGGTTCTTCTGCCTCTCCATTTTTAAATAACTTATTATAGTTATTGATATGGTTCACATCATATTGATTAAAGATACTTTGTCTTCTTGCTAGTTCACTTTTGATAGATGCCAACGCACGCATACTCTGGGAACCATCCAAGTTCGTAATCGTCCCCAATAAATGTGGAAGGGCTGTAAACATCTTAGACATACCGCCTCCCTTATAGTCAATCAAAAGGAAGGCAACCTCATAAGGATTGAAATTTACAGCAAGTGAAAGAATATACGATTGTAAGATTTCTGATTTTCCGGAACCTGTTGTACCTGCAACCAGACCATGCGGTCCATGAGCTTTCTCATGAAGATTCAAATACACATAATCTCCGGCTGCTCTTGCACCAAGCGGTACTGCCAATGATTTTGAAGAATTATTTTTTCTCCATCTTTCTTCAATCCGAAGTTGTGATGGTCGTTCCACCTGATACATTTGGAAGAAAGTAATACTGTTCGGTATCTGTGCACTAATCCCCTGCATGTGTTCCAGCACACCCAGATTTCTTCCAAGCCACTCTAAAGGAATTTCCTGCATATTATGAAGCCTGAACTTTTCCTGCTTTTCTTCCCGTTCATCAATCAGCAGAAGTCCATCTTCTGAGTTTTTCAGCATTGCAATAGTTCCTATATTTTCTGGCAGATTTGCCCTTAAATGAGAGGTATAAATGATAGAAAATCCTAAATTATACCCTTCCTTTTCCAAATACTCCATGATGGAATGATCCATAATCCATTTTGGCTCATCAATCAGAAAGAGAAAGTGTGGTAGAAAAGTACTCTCTTTTTTGCTTTCCTCTTCTTTTTGCTTCCTGTCTTTTAAAATCTGATATAGACTTCCTAAAATCTGATCTCTTTTGTTTTCTGAATTGATCATTGCAACGCTGTTTACCGTATGGATTTTAAAATGCGGATACCAGCGCATCCACTGGAAATCTTCCTGATAAGCTTCATCATAGATTGCAATAATTTCCAAATCATGATAACTGTGAAAGAACGTGAGCTGGCAAATGAGTGCCTTTATTTGCTCATGTATTACACTTTTTTCTCCTACCAGGCCAAGATGAGCCTTTTTCAAATCGATAACTACCGGTTTTTCAATGACAGAAAATTCTTTTTGAATCGCTTTTGCCTCATCTTCCAATATATCTGGTTTCGCTTTTAATTCATCAAGTTTCAGCTGAATTTGAAGCTGTGGATGTGTTTTTTCTACTCCCAATGATACTTTTAGAAAATCTTCGTCATTATAATTTCGCTCATAAATTCTAGGGCTGTATTCTTCAATCATATTCCGGATTTCAGATACAGACGGATAGTTATATTCATAGGCTTCTTTTTCTTTACAATAGGCATGATAGATTTCTTTTCGTTTCCGCAATAGATACTGCTTATAGGTTTTTTCTCTCAAAATTTTGTTTTCTTTTAATTCTTTCTTATCACTGAAAAAACGCATAATGGAAACAACTAAAGACATCCCCGTACCGGCAACCGCCATCACTACAAATAATCCACGCTTCATAATCACACTAATTGCTATGGTAATGCAAATCATAATCACAGGTGGCAATATTAGCTGAACAAGTCCGCCTTTTTTACGATCCATCAATTCTTTTGGCTTCTCTAATTGAATTTTTTCTTCCTGTACTCTTTTGATAATTCTTGGAGAACGTTTATACTTCGGAAAGCCTTCAAACGGGACTCTGGAATCTTTCATAACAGGAAGTTGCGTATGTATTTCAGAAATATTCCCTTCTATAAGAATTACATTTTCCAACAAAATAACAGAAATATCTCCAATTGTTAAAACATCTCCATTTTCCAGTAACACCTTGTCTTGCTGTATCACCTTATCATTTATAAGCAAAACATCTTCCGTTTTTTTATGAATAGAAATTTCTTTTCCTTTTACAATAATATCGACCTTACACTGTGGAAAAACGATATCTGTTTTCCTTGAACCTATAGTAAAGTAATCGGGACGAAATAATCTTATTCTTCCTGTTTCCATTTTCATTCTCCATCCCCCTCAGTATCCCCTGTAGTTATACCTTCATAGTTATTTTGATCTTCCGTTTCATATTTTTCCATTAGGGGTTCCATTTTCTTTGTAATTTCATTCAGCTTATCGGATTTTTCTGCACCTGTTAATTCTGTATTTTCTTCTGTTATTGCTTTTTCTTTCATATATGCATATAAAAGTAATTGATCATCTGAGAGTCGTAGTGCAATATCAGCAGCCTGTTCTGTATCGCTTCTTCCCAGATAAATCCAGTAATCTAATTTCGACTCTGTATCATTCAATGTCATTTTAGCTAAAATATTATCTTTTTGCTCTTGTGTAAGATTTTCGCTACGGACATATGCATTCGCAAGCATAAATTTCTGTGGGGCTGTCATGTTCTGCACCTTGACATTTCTCATACAGTCTATACATGTAACATAATCAGACTGAACATATGCATCACTAAGCTCTATAACGGCTCTTTGATAAGGTTCTTTTGCTATGCGGTCATATCCTATGTATCCAACTGTCCCAAACAATACGAACCCGAGAACTGCTGCTGTTACTTTTAATGTTGTCACCTTGTTTTTTGGTATCAGAACTTTCTTCTCTCTACGGTCTTTCTTAATTCGTTCATACTCTTCACAAAGTATCTTTTGTATGTCTTCTACCGTGGTTCCTGACTGTACTTGTCCTAACACCCCTTCTTTCCCTAAAAGCTGTATACCTCCCTGCAGATAATCCTCAAATGTATATTTATTCTGTAAAGCATATCCAATAATTGCTTTATAGGCATTTAAGAACTGTTTCTCTCGGTCTGTACTTGCAGACAAAACATCTCTGCTTTTCGCTTTCACACTTCCATGAAGATCATAAAACAGATTTTGGGGCTGCAAAGAAAAAGAATATTTTTCTATGTATTTTTTAAGATTTCCAATATCATCTAAAACTAAAAGGATATCAGGAAGGTCTTCTTTTCGAATCTCCATGAACGGTCTTCGGTTTTCTAAATCATATGTAATTTCTAATTCTTCGCTCTTTTCCTCTATATGCGACTGTAAAAATCCATGTTCCGGATAGGTGATCCATTGATATTCAAATGCATCTTTTGCTATAACTTCTGATTTTTTAATAACTTCTTTTATTACTGTATCTTCCATAACCTTCCTCACCTTCAAGTAAAATAATTCTAATCTGCTTTAATTTTTAATTTTGGATACTTTATTTTATCTTTTTGTAACTCATATTGTTTCAAAAATTCTTTTTCCATTTCATCTACATACCCTGTAAAATAGATTTCTTCTATATCTTCATGGTTAAAAAAATATGTTATCTGACTATTTTGTCCTTGCGGATACAAGCACCCTGCATAGTCAAAATAACCTATGGTTCCTTCATTATTATATAAAGGAACTCTTGATATAATCATAATTTTCTGTTCTCCATCTTTTAATCTTATAACACTTCCAAGTGGCAATACATTCATAATTCTTCTCCTTTTCAATAAGTATATTATATATTTTTATAATATTTATATCGAGCAATAGGCTTCGTGTATAGATAACTTTCTAACAACAAAATTGTCAGCACCCATATAATAAAATGACAAGCTGTTACAACTGCACTATAGGGACTAATAATCATCATCAAAGGTCTATATGCAAAGCAAATTATTAACAATACTATAACTAAACATGTATTACTTCTGAGCTGTTTTTTCCCTTCTTTAACGAAGTTTTCAATTTCAAGTTTCGAGCAAGTATATTCAACCGCCGTTTCTTTTATTAACCTGTCCAATCTTTTTTTACCTAGATAAAACAAAATCTGTCCAGCAATAATTCCCAGTATCAATGTTGTCCAATATAAAATATTAACATTCGTTTTTATTTGGACATCAATTTTATTTAAAACAAAATAAATAATCATAGATGCACCCGCAACCAATCCCACTTGCAGCCCACCACTTCCTTTATTTTTCATAGCATAAATCTGTTGTGTTTCATTTGAATAATAATAATTCATCCCTTTTTCTGAATTAAAACATAAAAGCATCATTCTTAAATCCTCCATCACGCAAAAGCATTACCTAATCCATCAAAAAATCCAGATACTGCTTTTCCTACATTTGATAATCCTTTCTTTACATCATCAACCGCTTCATTTATTTCTTTCCCTATATCTTTTATCCCAAGCCAATTATTCTCATACGCATGGTCAAAAAATCTACTACCAAATACTGCGATTGCTGCACCTGCTGCAATTCCAATAGCCGCAGCACCGATAGGTCCTACTGCCAATGTTGCTGCTGCAGCTGTTCCTGCCATAGTGCCCAATTCCCCAGCAATCAAACCAATGCCCAAGTGTCCAGCAGCTTTTACCGTTGCATCACCAACTTCTTCTCCTGAAATAAGTTGACCGCTAAAATCTATAGCTGCGCCTATAATAGGCATTCCGACTTTTCCAAAAGAGTGTAATTTTGTACCTGTATTAATTAACTTTCCACTTTGTTGAGCAAATGAATTACTTAATATAACAAAACTATTTTCTGTTGCAGGTCCCTGAATTCCTGTAGACAAAAATATTTCCCCCAATTTTACTACAGATTTACCACCTGATTCAAAAACTTTTGATATTATATCCATTTGCATATTATCCTTAATTTCATTTGGTATTTGTCCAATATTTTTCAGCATTTCTTTTAATAAATCAGCTGGTATTTCAGCATTTGAATTTTTTTGATACAATTCATATAGTTCTGACCACTCTTTTAAAGTTATATTCGGAACTTTCTTTTTTAATTTTTTAACATATTCTTCCATTTCCTTTTCTAGTTTTTCTGTTCTATCATTCCATCGTAATTGAACAGTTTTTTTCCATTCTGGAGTGTCTAATGAAACAGAAAAACCAGTTCCATTCCAACCTTTTTGTATAGCCACAATTCCTTCATTCACAGTATCATATAAAGTAATGCTTTCTGAAAACAACGAGGCCGTAGTATTTTCTATATCATATAGTTTTTGTATTTTTTCATTCAACTCATCAATAAGCGTTTGATTTTGATTAATAGAAATTTGATATTGAAAAATCATTTCCTGATACCAAAAACCATACTTTATCTTCATTACATCATTTTGCATATTGCTTTGCATTAAACTAATATTTTTTTCTAAAAATGCATTCGTGGACATAAGAGAGTCTCTTTTTGCTATTAATTCTTCCTCATCAAGATTTTCATCTCCAACTGAACTTTTCAGATTTTCATGTTCTTGAATTACAGAATCATTCGCACAAATAAAGCCTTGAATAACAGCTTCGTGATTTCCTAACTGGTATTTCATGCTTTCCCAGGCTGCTCCTTTAAGTTCTGTATTCTGTACAAATTGTGAAATTGTTTGCAATGCAGATAATAAATCTTTGTTATCAGATTCCAGATTTTGAATAATACTATCTGCCTGTTCTTTTATAGAACCTGGATAAAGTTTTAATCCCATACTTTTACCACTCCTCGTTTTCCTGCTCTTTCTCTAGTTTTTTCAGATTACTTTTCAAATCACTTTCTATTTCTGAAAATTTTGAATCTTTAAATGTCTTTGCCTCCCATACTGATTGTTGAAGTTTAGAGATACTCTTGCAAAATTCTGCATCATGCTTAAATTGCAGAAACATATCTGAAAAAATATTTTCTATTATTTTATCCTGATAATTGATTTCATCTTTACTTTCTTCTAATGTTCTTATCGCTTTTTTATAGTCGTCAATTTTATCCTGTAACTGCCTTTTTTCATTATCTTCCATATTAATCACCTAATAAACCAGCAGTTAATATATTAGCAATACTCTGATCTACTTGCTCAAATGTCTTACCTAAAGTTTTTATATGCTGTGCATCTTGTTCTAACGCATATCTATAAGCTGATTTTTGAATCTGGCTTGTTTCATATGCCGTAATAGAATTTCCTTTGGCAGTAATATTTGACTCTGTATCTTTTGATATTTCTTTCTCCTGTAAACTATTTGTACTTGCTGAAATTGTTTCTGAACTACTTGAAGCAACCTGTGTATTGCTTTGTATGTTACCCATATTCTATTTCCCCTTTCCATTTCTCATTTTATAATATTGACAATATATCACCGTAGAATATCCCGGCTTCTTCATAAGTAAATTCTTTCTGCACAAACATTCCTGTACGCATAGATCTTAATTTGTCTCCATCACCAACAGCTGGATTTATTTGTCCTGCTTCCTTTAAAATCTGTAAGGTTTCGCAAATCTTTTGTTTAGAATTTACCATAATATCTTTATTAATTTGATATTTAGTACTCGTAAGTGTAAGTGTTAATTGCATCTTCACGTCTCCTTTTCCTTTTTTTGTCAAAAATCAGGAAGAAAACAAAAAAGAAAAGTATGACCATAATCCCTGTTATGGCAATATTTACGCCCAATGTATTATCTGTTCTTTTGATTTCTTCTTTCTTTACTTCTGAACTTGTATATAAAAACAGTTGATCCTGTATTTTTTCGTATTCATTTTTTTCACTTTCTAAATCTGTTTCAAATAACCTTTTTTCTATTTTCTGATATACATCATATTCTTTTAAATGCACCTCTTGAATTTTCTCTTCATATTGATCTGTAAACAAATCTATCCCATAAGTATCCGTTAAGGAAGAATAGGTTTCATTCTTCTCCTGTAATACAGAGGTGTCGAAGTTAATATCACTATTAGCATTATTTTCAAGTACTTTTTCTGTGTCATCCATTTTTCCCATACATACGTTCCTCATATTTTCAAAAAGCCGCCGGGAAAATCCCGACGGCTCTCTACTACTACATCGCTCCAATTTTCCCTGCGATTTCCTGATCGATGCTCTGCATTGCTGCGGATACATCACGTAACTGCTGTGCAATTGATGTGATAAGATCTGATGTAGCTGTAAAACTTGGTTCTAAAGATTGGAACTGATCATAAAATGCCTGACTGCTGTGACCAGCCCATTCATCGCATAAAGCTGTTACCATGTTTCTCATAGTAGAAACCACTTGATTGAACTCCTCACATCTGGTATTAAATTCTGCTGCCTTTGTCTCCATCTGCTCCGGGCTTAATTTAATGTTGTTTACATCTGCCATAATGTACCTCCTTTGAATGCTTCTCCTTTTTTATATGCAATGCTGCTTAACAGCTTATTGCTCTGGTTTTTTATTTCTAAAATATCTCAAAATCAAGAATATAATTAGTGCCGATAAAAGTACCGCAAAAACAATATAAATCAAATAAGAGGTTATATTGCTTTCCTTTGTTGTTTTTGCAGAAACAGCCTTTGCAGAAGTTTCTTTTACTTCTTTCCCTTCCACTACTTTTTCCTTTTCTTTTGAAACATCATTTAAATTAATTGGCTTAGCGATAAATTGATAAGCCTGTGTATATTCCATACTTCCTAGTCTCGTATATGGAAGCTTTGATGAAAAGTCGGCTAAAATATTTTGATTTTCTTTACTTGTGGTTGCCTTTGTGTTCTTCGCTGCATTTAATCCGTCTTCAACTGCCTGGTTTGAGGCATCTTTTGCATCCTGAATACCCTTCTGAAGAGTATTGATATTTTCTTCTGTCGTAGTATATACTTTATTTGCATAATCAACATAAGACATATTATTTTCTATCAAACTCTTCTGGAGCAATCCGTTATTCTCTTTTATTCCATTTACATTTTCTGCAATATATTCATCTTGTACAGATGGTGCAAATGCCTTCAGCTTTTCATTAAACTCATTAATATAAACTGATTCAGCCTCATATTTTTGTTGCAGGATTCCATTGAAGTTCTCTTGATTTTTCTGCATTGGATCTACATAAAAATCCTTGAACACATTTTTTATTTCCTGCCCATTTGTTGTATGTTCATTCCCAAGTTCTGTTTCAAGTGCTTCCACCTGCGTTCCATAATGCTTCAATCTATCCTGAATTGTAGTTGGTTGATTTGTTTCTGGATCGATAATCATATTTCCTGCTTCATCATATCGATAATCTTTATATTCCTGCAATGCAGTTACCTCTCGTGGTACATTTGCAATCACAGAATTAATGTATTGCTGAAAGGCATTCAAATCACCCTCAAACACAATTTCATGAGTTTTGTCAAGTGACAAACTTCCATTTCCTGCATCACTCACAAAAGCATTTACAGAAGAATATCCAAGACTATTACACATAGCTATCATGTTAGGATCTTGCTCACATTCTGCAAGCGCTGTCTGCACCGATTTTACAGTTGTATATACTTTCGGAATTTCTATACCTAAATCAGGATCTTCCTCCATAATTTCAATAGTTTCCTGTTCATTTGCTGCCGTTGCAAGTTTACTGGTAATGGCACTCCATAACTGCTTTGTCATATTTGCCTGTTGATTTTCTTCAGAGTTTGGAGCATCTGCAAGGGTTATAGATAATCTTGGTGAATCCGAAGTAGCGTAATGTAATTCTAACCCCCCTTCACTTGTTTTCTCCAAAACCAATCCCGGATTTGTTGCTTCTATTTTATTTGCAAATTCATTTAATCGGTCAGTCAACTGCTTTGGTAATCCCTGATTATAAATCTCTATCGATTTCCCTAATTCACCTGCTATAATATCCGGTTGCCGTTTCAAATCTTCAAGCATAGTATCAACTGTATTTCCTGGTTTTTTGTTCAAAACTTCGTCCAGTTTGTTATTTGCAGAATCAACTACGGAATTTCCATCTTCATCTTTAAACACATCTAACTGTTCCGTATATTCAGCTAAGGACGTAAGCTGTTCTGAAAGGCTTCCTCCTTCCGTCTGCATATCTTGCAGTTGTAATTGTGCCTCTTCTACACACTTTTTGTACTGTGAGTCAAGATCTGTTGCTAAAGCAGTATTTTTTTCTACATATTCTTCTACATTTAATGGCTCTGTTGTATTTTCTTCTCTTTTTAACTCTGGAATTTCAACTAATTGTACCAAATCATGCGACTGTATGCTCTCAATAGCATCTTTATCTTTTAAATCATTATTCATAACCGTAGCCGCACCATTTTGAGCCTTATGAAACTCGGAAAGAATATTGTTCAAATACATATAACTCAAACTATCATTCAAAGAATTCCCAAAGCTCATCACATCATATAACAAATGATACTGGGACTCTCCTGAAAAATTTTTATTTAAAGCATATTCAAGTTGAGCAGCTTGTGGTGTTGTATTAAGACTGACCACATTTTGTGAAAATCCGGCTGGTATGATTATGTAAGCACCATATTTTCCGTTTGTTAATCCTGTTCTTGCTTCCTCTAATGATGAATATTCAAACGAAGAGCTGGGAAATTGAACAATCTTATCTGCATAATTTATTTTTTCCTCTGCTGATGTTGTCCCTTCATCCAGATTGACTACCGCAATTTTTCTTGATTCCTGTTTTGTGTTTTCTCTTTCAGCAATTGGGGCAACTACTTGTTTTACATCAGGTCCTTTTTGATTTGTTTGTCCAAGGAAATATCCGAAAGTTCCTACAAGCCCGATACATCCAACAGCAAGCAGAACTGCAACGACTTTTTTATATTTCATTACAAATCATTCCCCTCCTTATCTTTGGAATTACATTTCAAATGCTTTTAATGCATTTTTATTTAGCCCATTTTACCATAATCTTCCATTCCTCACAATATTTTTTTGACAGAATAACTAATTTTTTCACAATGAAGAAAGGGGTTCATTTACTTTCTCAGCAAACTGCATATCATCAAACGCCATGGTAATAAAAAGTATCTACTCATATACTCCCTATTTTGCTTCATCGTTTTAATCTTTATAATTATCCAAAATAATCCTGGTTGTTGGTAAAGCTAATCCTATTTTTGTACTGTATAGGTATGAAAAACTGGATGATCTGACGCCTTGGTTAGACAACGTTCAAGACGAATGAAGAAAACCACGTAGCTAAAAAGCGGCGTATATTTTAATGTCTGACACATGCTTTGATATTTACTTTCAGCCATGAGAAAAGTGCACCGCTAGCCACACAAAAATAAGAAGACTTGACAGTCTCCTTATTCTCTATTGTGGTATTTGCAACGAAATAAGTCTATTCTATATCTTTTAGGAAAATATATGGAATAAGAATTTTTATAGAAATACAGTAACGCAGAGATTTGCATTATTACATATCATAAGTAGCATATGAGAAATCCAGTTTATTAAAAATTCTAATAGAAAATTATTCTATGTCACTTTCTAATCTATCCATAATCTCTTTTTTTTGCATATAATTAAAACAAAGTAGCGGAACTATCAATGCAAGCAAAATTAAAATTGGTGTAATTATCAATAGTGGTGTAATTGTAAAATTATATGTTGCCGTCCACTGTGTTGTTAAATATGCTTTTACCGCTGTATTGATAACCAAAAAACTTAAAAAATATGAAATAAATAATGAAATTGTCACTAACCCCATACTTTCAAATATTAATAAAATGCGAAGTTGTCGTTTGGTCATTCCTACGCTTTGCATCATAGCAAATTCTTTTTTTCTGATATTTATAGAAGTAATAATTGAATTTATCATATTTATAACTCCTATAGCAAAAACCATTAGAGCTATAATATTTGTAATTATCATAGATGATTTGGTTTCTTCTTTATATTCTTGTGCTATGCTTTTTTCAGAAATCATGGGAATATTATTTTTTTCTGTATAATCTTCTAAAAATGTTTGAATGAATTCTTTTTCATTTATATCAGCATTGATAAATAATCTTCGAACTGTATTTTCCGGATACAGCTGGCAAAATTTGCTATTTGGCATAAAAAATTGTAGGTTGAATTCATCTCTAGAATTAACTTTGCCTTCTATAACTGGATAAGGAGCCGAAATAATTGCCATAACCTCATATTCTTCTTCGCCTATAGTTACTTTATCCCCTACAGAATATGTTGGATGTTCATATGAGGAATTATTACCTTCCATACCTTGTGCAAGCACGTAATTTCCGGATAAGAATTTTTCTTTATCCATTTTCCCATCTAACAAACGTGTATTTGCTACTAATTTATCATTAATAAGTCCGTCAACACCAAAGATTGTAGCAGTACAAGTATGACTTTCTTTTAATTTATAGTATCCTTCAGTCCAACCTATCGATTGCTCCATGTACTTTAGAATTTCGCCATCATTTTGTTCATAATATCGAACAACATTATCATATGCACGATCTGATAGGTTTAATGTAATCTCTTGAGAATATAAAAGCCCGGTTTCATATATCCCGGATAAGTCTTTAATATTTTCCAGAACCTCATTCGAAATTGTGGTTCCTTTAGGATTGTACTCTCCCCATGGATCAAGCAATGAGCGTTCTGATAGAGTAAAGTCACTAAGCGCAATTTCTTCCATATACAACTTAAGATTAAAACTCTTTTGGATAACATACACACATCCTATACTCAATATTCCTATTGTCAAAAGAAAAACTACAAACAAATTTTTTCGCTTATTTCGCCCCATATTATACATAGCCATTTGAAATAACACTGGAATCCCAGGTAAGCGTCTTTCAGCTTTACTATTAATATAAAGATTATCTTCTGCACTTATCAGATCGGAAGGATTTATTCTTCCAGCTGCACGTGCCGGTCCAAATCCTGCTATCAAAACACTTAAACTCACTAACAATATTGCTATGCAAAAGTTCCAAACTTCCGTATACATATTTGGGGTAATTGGCAGATTTTTCGATACAGGTATTAACAAAAATTTGCTGACTAAAAAGCCTATCCCTAGTCCGAACAAGATACCAGGAAGACATGATACGAAATACTGTATTAGAACAGCATTTCGTATTTGTCTATGTGTTGCACCTAATATCTTCATTCTTCCGTACAACTTCATGTCTGTCATATAAGCTATATGAAAGATACTATGTAAAATAAGGAATCCACAAATCAATACTGCAATGATACCTACTTTATAAACTAGCGTATCTTGCTGGATGCCCATACTAATTCTTTCATTATAAACTTCATTAATACAGTAGTCCTCATTTTCTAATTGCATATCCACTAAAAATTTTTCCGTGGTGTCGATTTCACTTTTTTTGAACACAATTTCTGTGTTGTTATTAGCTTCTGTATTTTTATCTAACATAGAATCAGAAACCCATATCATGTGCTTGGGTGCTATTTTACTACTATTACTGATTCCCACTATCTTAAATGCTTTTTGCATTGCCTGTTCATTTTGTACATAATTCAATACTATAGTTTTTCCCAATCCATCTTCTATCCCGAAATCTTTCAAAATGGCTGTATCTAATGCTATTTCGTCAGTTGTTTTAGGCATTCGTCCCTGTTCTATTTTTGAAAAAACATAGTCTGTATATAATGTATCCGCATATCTTAGTTCTACTGGTTTTCCATGAAGTTCTTCATTTATTACATTCCCAATATAGATACTTGTTCCGACTCCTTCGACGTTGTCATTTTCTTTGATTTTCTCTATTTCCTTATCAGATAAGTTTTTTATAGATACATGTCCTTTACTTCCATATTGTTGAAGATAAAAAGATTGTATATTATAATATGCACTGGTATCTAATATATTCAATGTTACAATTGCACTCGTAAAAATGATTACCACAAACACAAATAAAGCATTTCTTGGCATATTTTCTTTGATGTTTCTTTTTATCAATTTTTTAATGACAGATGATACATTCCCATTTCTATTCATGTTGTCTACCTCCTAATTATTTTTTCTACTTTTCCATCTCGAAGATATATTCTTTGATCTGCCATCTCTGCCATTTCTTTATCATGCGTGACCATGACAATTGTCTGATTAAATTCTTTGCAAGTCATTTTTAAAAGCCCTACTACTTCTAGTGCTGCCCGAGTATCTAAATTTCCTGTTGGTTCGTCAGCTAAAATTACTTTTGGTTTCGTAGATAGTGCTCTAGCGATAGATACCTTCTGTCTCTCTCCACTTGATAAGGTTTTTGGAAACATTGTTAATTTGTCTTCTAAATCTAACAACTGTGCAATTTGATGAATATACTCAATATCAATAGCTCTACTATCTAATTCCAATGGAAATGTAATATTTTCATATACATTTAGTACCGGCATTAAATTATATTGACGGAAAATTAATCCTACATTACGTCTTCGAAAAATAGCCAGTTCCTCATCATCAAAAATAGATAAATCTGTACCATTGACCTGTATTACACCTTTATCTGGGACACGCAACCCTCCCATTAACTGTAATAATGTAGATTTACCACTTCCAGATGGACCAGCAATTGCATGGAAACCACGATTTATGTCCAAACTAATTCCATCTATTGCCCTCACCTCATTTTGCCCTTGCCCAAATGCTTTTGCCAAGTTTTCTGCATGTATAATTCCCATTTCCTACTTTCCTCCATTCATTTAACTTAACACAGTTACTGTAGGCATCATAACCTGTCGAAAACATTCTGTACTACATCTCTGAGCATTTAATCCTGCACAAGAAGCATATCCGTCAATTTCTTCTGATAGAAAAAATTCATCATCTCCCATATCCTCATCAAAGTCAATTCTTTCTAGCATTTTTTTCTTTTCCTCTTTTTTCTTTCTACCCCAAGCCATCTTTTTCACCTCTCTTTTATTTATATATGCTTTTTATAAAACCGCCTTTATCAGTCAGTTGAATCCTTTCAAATGTGTTAGCAATCGGAAACACCGTAACGATTTCTATCTGTTGCCCTAAAAGCAATGCTATTAAATTATCAAGAAACGCTTTATTTTCATGAATAAACTGATTGCTCAATGCCCCAATATAGAATACATCAACGCTACTAATCACCTCTAAAATCTCTTTATCTGACTTTCCATAAACTTCTTTAAAACACAAATCGGCTCCGTTCACTTCCTTATACATTCCATATATCTGCATATTATTCAAGTCCATATCATCTGCAAAATATAACATTTTTTTATGGTCTAGCGAATGCTGTTCCATCACATTATATTTGTCAAAAAATATTTTGGATATATTTTCTGCTTTTCCAAACTCTACTAGAAAATCCATAAATTCTAGAATACTTTTTTTGCAGATTTTTTTATCATCTATAAATCTACAAAAAATGCCTACCAAAAGAGGGCATAAATAACTATTTCCTCTTCTAATAATGCATTTTGTCAAATCCGGGACATATACCATGTTATCTGAAAATTCTACAATTTTATCTTCATAACTAACTTTACAGAATTCTTCCGAATCATCTGGTGTTGTTACTCCTAATACATTAGGGAAATTGGCCGGATACGATTTCTTTCCTACAAGATTATGATCTGCCGCAAAAATTACAATTCCTTTTTCTGTTGCTTCATCACAAATATCTCTTAAGTCCTTCAATCTTCTTGCTGTTGGTCCGCAACTTCCAAGGCTTAAATTAATGATGTCCACACGTTCGTCAATGCAATATCTAATAGAATTTATGATAGCAGATATCATACATCTGTTATCTTCCCGCAATGTTCTTATAGAAAGAATTTTAATATCAGGGGCTTCTTTTAATAAAACCTTTATAACCTCTGTACCATGAGGATTCAATTTGCCTGCGTAACATGTTTTAAATTCTCTTTCTTCATAATACAAATTTTTTATCTCTGTATTTTTCAAATAACTATCTTCTTCGTTCACTCCCGAATCGATAACTGCCACACACAACTTTTTCTTCATATTCATCAGCCTTTCTTTATATCCGTTCCTGATATGTTTTGAGTTTTTCCACACGATCTGTCTTTTCCCATGGAAGTTCTAAGTCATTTCCGAAATGCCCATATACGGAAGTTCTACTATAAATTGGCCGCTTCAATTGAAGCATTTCGATAATTCCTGCTGGTGATAATGTAAATTCCCGAACAATTATTTCTGCTAATTGTTCATTGCTATGCTTTGATGTTCCGAAAGTTTCTACAAAGATAGATACCGGTTCTTTCATTCCGATTGCATAAGCTAGCTGAATCTCGCATCGCTTTGCCAAGCCTGCTGCCACGATATTTTTTGCCACATAACGAGCTGCATAGGCTGCTGACCGGTCTACTTTTGTATAATCTTTGCCACTAAAAGCACCTCCCCCATGTCTTGCAACCCCACCATAACTATCGACGATGATTTTTCTACCAGTAAGCCCACTATCGCCATTCGGTCCTCCGACTACAAAGCGCCCTGTGGGATTAGTATAAATCTTTGTATTTTCATCTAAGTAACACTTTGGAATAACAACTGATATTACCTTTTCAAAAATATCTTTCTTTATCTTTTCTTGTGATACATTTTCATCATGTTGAGCTGATATTATAATGGTTTCAATTCTTTTAGGTCTTTCGTCAGCACCATATTCTACCGTTACCTGACTTTTTCCATCAGGTTTTAAATATGGTATTTCTCCATTTTTTCTGACGGTCTCTAATTGTTTTGCCAATTTATGTGCAAGTATAATGGATAACGGCATATATTCTTTTGTTTCATCGGTTGCATAGCCAAACATCATTCCCTGATCCCCTGCCCCCAAAGTTTTTGCTTGCTCTACACCTTGAGCAATATCCGGTGACTGCTGTTTAATAGAAACTTTAATTTCTGCTGTCTTTAGTTCAAATCCATCTGATTCCGTTTCATATCCAATCTTTTTAATTGTTTGTCTCACAATTTTGGGAATGTCTAAAGTTGCTTTTGTTGTGATCTCACCCATTACAAGAACAAGTCCTATGTTAATTGCTGTTTCACATGCCACTCTGCTCTCTGAATCTTGTTTTATACATTCATCTAAGATTGCATCTGATATCTGGTCACATATCTTATCAGGGTGTCCTGAGGTTACTGATTCTGATGTAAATAATCTTTTCATTTTTTCTCCCTATTTTTAATCATATTATATTTATAAACATCATAGCGTAAGCGTATTTTTCCTTCAATACAGAATGTCTAAACAAACTGTGTCATTGCCTAATCCGCATCCAAACAATAAAAAAGGGGCTGTGAAATAACAGCCTCTACGGAAAAAGAGGACTTTTCGTTCAAAATGAACGAAAGGTCCTCTTTTATGTTAAAATTAACTTGCGATGAAAATTTCAACTATAAATTATAATAATCCAAAACAAGGATATTTACCACTGTTTCTTTCAGATTGTTTGGATCTGCTGGATCCTGTTTTAACATTTGACAGATTGATGGGAGGAATCGATTTAAATAAGTATCTGACAGATATTCCGGAGTATACAACTGGACGACTCAAATATAATCCGGTCAACATGTTAAAAACAGTACTTTTTGGATTTATGACCAGCGGCTACTGCTCCCTGAGAGAACTGGAAGACAACTGCAAAGTCAATATCAGATTCATGTATCTCATGGATCACCAGACTCCATCATACCGAACCTTTGGATATTTCATCAACGAAGTGCTTCAGGATAAGATTGAAAACATTTTTAACGACATCAATCAAGCTATCTTCAACGAGGAGCATGTGGATTTGCAACACATCTACATCGATGGTTCCAAGTTTGAAGCAAACGCCAACAAATATACCTGGGTTTGGAAGAAGGCTACCGAAAAGTTCCGTTACAAGCTTTATGAAAAAATTACTACGGAAATTGAGGAAATCAACACAGAAATCGCATGGAGTGGAGTACAGATTTCAACTAATTCTGAATATGTACCAGATTATCTGAATGAAATCATTGATCAGCTAGTGCTTTTATGGGATCTGGATATAAGTACATTTGTTTACGGAAGCGGAAAGAGAAAATCCAAAGAGCAGCGTCATTATGAACATTTGACTGGTTTCTGTCAGAAACTTCAGGAATACATAGAAAGAATTGACATCTGTGGTCCTGATCGTAACAGCTATTCTAAAACAGATAAATCAGCTACCTTTATGCGCATCAAAACGGATTACATGGGCAATGATCAGCTTCTGCCGGCATACAATGTACAGATTGGTGTAGCAGATGAATATATCGCAGTTGTTGACGTGAACCATTATCGTTCCGATATGGACTGTTTCATTCCTTTGATGGAGCACTTCAAACAAACGTATGGCTTCTATCCCAAGTATCCTGTGGCAGATGCTGGATATGGATCATATAACAACTATATTTTTTGCGAACAAAACGGAATGGAAAAGTATATGAAGTTTCCAATGTTTAAAAAGGAAACCAAGGATCGAAAGTATCATGAAGATCCATTTCGTGCAGTTAATTTTAGAATTGATGAACAAGGTGTCATGAGATGTCCTAACGATAAAGCATTTCATCTTTTATACAGAAGAAGTGTGAGGGGAAATCAATACGGACGCAAGGAAGAACTGTATGAATGTGAAGATTGCAGTGGATGTTCATATGCAGAGAAATGTAAGAAAACAGCTAAAAATCGAACTGTTCGGATCAATCAGGAACTCAC